>Ga0114980_10000342_pt1 | contig 33449 bp, 5 predicted proteins | sample S_140806_EF_Meta_FD_87018 | JGI IMG/M metagenome (GOLD analysis project Ga0114980, IMG submission 87018) | Freshwater microbial communities from Lake Simoncouche, Canada to study carbon cycling - S_140806_EF_MetaG | ecosystem: Environmental > Aquatic > Freshwater > Lake | place: Lake...
CGATTCAGTCATTGGTGCTTTCAACATCCGTCCGTCCACGGACGCGACGCAGTCGCGCCCCTACCCAAGGCCCTAGCATCCCACCCGGCATCCGATTTTACTTTTCTAACTTGTCGATTAAACAGCATGTGAATAACTTTTTATGAAACTAAACGAAACTTTAATGAACATTTTATGACTTTAACGCAATTTAACGCTTAATTTAACACAATTTTAACAAATAAATTAAAACCCTCAGACTAACGGATGTTTAAGGCCTAGTAAGGGTCAAAAACAGGCAAAAACGGTTGTGCAAATAGAGGTAACACCTCAATATTTCAGTCACCCCCAATTGATGTCACCGCCCGGTGGCCTCTCCCTATTTATTCTCATGAAACTTTCGAAGCGTCGTACCCTCTTACCTCGTGCCTCCCTCATGGTGGCCGCGGCCTTGATCGGCATCGGTGTCTCCACCGCTCCCCAAGCCAAAGCCGCCAACGTCTACTGGGATAGTGATGCCAGCGCTGCCGGAAACAGCACGACGCTCGGTACTAATCTCGGCGGATCCGGCACTTGGGATACGAGTACGGCGAACTGGTACAACGGAAGCGCGGAGCTTGCCTGGAATAATGCTAATCTGGATACGGCAGTGCTCTGGGGTGCGGCCGATTATTTTCCTTCCAGCCCTTCAGTCACGACGCTGACGCTGGGCACTGGCATCACCGTTGGAGGCCTGACCTTCAATAGCCCGAATTATCTCATCACAAGCGGAACGCTGACGCTCGGGGGCACGACGCCGACCATAACCGCCAGATACGGGGACTCAGCGACGATCGCCAGCATCGTGGCCGGCACCGCCGGTTTCACCAGGAGCGGCGGGGGAGTTTTACTGCTCACCAACGCGTCGAATAGTTTCACCGGCACGACTACGGTCGCCAACGGCGCCTTGGTGGTCACTTCCGATGGCGCCCTCGGTGACCTCTCCAATTCCGTCACCGTGGCCGGCAACGCCAATACAGTCGGGACGGCGGGTGGTACGCTGGTATTGGCGCCGGGTGCGCAGTCTTCGTTTACCTCGGCCAGGACTTTCAATATTTCCGGACGTTCGTATGGCCTGCGCTCGGGTTCAATCGTCGGCATTGGCGACTCGATCACCCTCTCGGGTACGGTTTCGACGCTGATCAGCGCGAATGACGCGGCCTTGGTCCAAATCGGTGGCCTGATGACGCTCTCCGGGACCGTAGTCACGGGCACGAGTACTTCCAATCTCCTCTACACCGGCTCCAGTAACATGAGGGGGGCGGGATCGTACGCGATGACCGGGACCATCACTGGCGCGGGTGTCCTCTACCGTGCCAACGGGCAAGGTACGCTGATTTTCAATCCAACCGACGCCTCCGGCTTCTCGGGCATCTTCCGCACCAATGCGGGCACGATGCGCTTCCTCGATCCGACGAAGCTGGGTACGAATACGGGAACGGGTGCGAGCGGAACGCTCTACTTGAGCGCGGCCTCGACGATGGAGTTCCGCAGCGGCACCACCACAGGAGGGACTGTTTCCTGGGGTAAGGCCGTGTACGTCGGTAACAACTACACGAGCACGCTTTTCGCCGACCACGCCCTAGGCTCTTCAGCAATCAATCAAGTCAACGCGTTCGCCTCCTTCTACGGTGCAGGTACCAGCGCCACGAGTTTGACGCTCACGGGACGTAACGGAGCTGGTTTCACCTTCACGGGATTCACGTCGTCCAATACGGCGACGGCTGGCTCCACCCTGACCCTCACGAATTCATTGGGCACGGGTACCACTACCATCGCCGGAGATGTGGCTAATTGGGATAGCACGAACACCGTGGCCCGTACGTTCACCGTCACGGCCAGCGGCGGCGACGTGATCCTTACCGGCAGCATCGTCGCGCCCCAAGGCACCGGCAGCATCAACCACAAGCTCACCAAGTCGGGTATCGGCACCCTGACCATCCAGGGTGTGACTTCGACCCTCACGGGCGACGTGACGCTTTCGAGCCTCGATGCCAGCGCGACCACGGGCACGAGCGGCACCACCTATATCACCGATTTCCGTTCGCTGGGTACGAGTTCCAGCGCTGTCATCAACCTCGGCAACGCCACGACGACCGCCGGGTCACTGACGATCGGCGTGGCTGGTATCACGCCGACGGTCGGCGGCCTGACGACCAGTCGCGTCATCAACATCAACACGACGACGAAGTCGGTGACGATCAACGCGAGCCAGCCGGGTGCGAATCCGGTCATCATCAATTCCAATTTTACTGGCGTCAGCAGCGCCACCGCCCGAACGCTGTTTTTGGGTGGGTCCAACACGGCTGACAATCTGCTCTCGGGCGTCCTGCCCGACATAACCGGCGTAATCAGCCTCACCAAGAACGACGTCGGTGCTTGGGCTCTCTCTGGCGCGAATACCTACACTGGAGGGACCACGATCACCGGCGGTACGTTGAAGCTCAAGGCCACCGCAGGTGCTTCTAATATCATCGCCTCCGCCGCGGCGGTCACCTTCGGCAATAACGCCCTGACCTACTCCGCCGGCGGCACGCTGGAGCTGGTGGCCCTTTTGAATACGGCCACGACCGAGACGCTGGGTGCGCTGACACCGACCGCCGGCATGGGCACGGTGAAGCTGACCTCGAACGGAAGCGGCAACGCCAACCTCATCTTCACGTCTCTCGGTACGTTCAATAAGGCTTCCTCCGTCAACATCGACGCGTCGGCTGGCAGCGTCACGCTCACCGGCGTGGCCACCACCGCCGCAACCACCTCCGTCGGGAACGGAAAGGTCTATTATAACGGGACTAATTTCGCCATTTCGACCAGCGGGGTGCTGAGCGCGATGTCTTACGCGTCAGCCGGCTTCACCAGCGCGGCGGCGGGTGCGGCGACGATGGTGACCGCCACCCATAACCTGATTGCCGGAACAATCACCGCTCAGACTTCCGTCACCGCGACGAGCCTGAAGCTGACCACGTTCAACCTGACGTTGGCTTCAGGCCAGACCCTCACGGTGGGGACCGGTGCCGCCGGCATTGACGGTGGTATCCTGCAGACCGGCGGTACGGCCACCATCAGCGGCGGCCTGGGTATCACCACCGGCGGAACCGGCGCCTTGATCTTCCGCGTCAATGGCGCGACCGACGTCCTGAATCTTGATACCCCGATGTTGGCCAGCACGACCGGTGGTTTCACGAAGAGCGGCCTGGGTACCTTGGTCCTCAACGCCACCAACGCCGAGACCGGCACCGGCATCATCAACATCCTTGAAGGCACCGTGAAGATGGGTTCGGCCGGCGTCATCGGCGCAGGCGCCGGCAACGGCGGCACCGGCGCGCTGAACCTCCTCGTCCGCGGTGGAGCCATTCTGGACCTCAACGGAACCACCCAGACGGTCGCGGTACTGGACGGCAACGGCACGATCACGAATACCTCCGCCACGGCGGCGACCCTGGTCGCAACTAACGGCGCTGTCTGGAGCGGTAGTTTCACTGAAGGGGTGGGCGCTGGTAAATTGAACGTCACCCGCAACGTCGTCAACAGCTTCACCGTGAACGGGCTGAGCACGAATACGGGCGTGATGACCTTCAACGTCACCACCGCCAAATTCGCCACCGTCACTACCCTCGCCGACATCGGCGTGGCCAGCAGCATCGGTAAGGGTGATGCCACGGACACCGCCTCGAACGCCGCCTCTTTGGTGTTCGGGGGTGATAATAGCTCCGGTCTAACGTATGCCGGGCTGGCTTCGGTCAGTACCAACCGCCTCTTCACCCTCAATTCCGCCATCCCCACCCCTGGGGTGTCCATCCTCAATAGTTCCACTTACAACGCCGCCCTCGTCTTTACTAATACCAACGCGATCGCCTTCGGGACCGCGGCTAACGGTTACGTTTCCGCGCAGGTCCTCGCGCTCGGTGGCACGAGTATCGCCGACAATTATTTCGGACCGAAGCTGACGAATAATGCCTCCGCCACCGGGGCCGCCCAAAACACCGTGCTGGCCAAGAACGGTGTCGGCATCTGGGTCTTGGGTAATACCCTTAATGATTACTCCGGCCAGACCAGTATTTCCGCCGGCGTGCTTAATACCTATGTCTCGGCCGGCTCGACCCTCTCCGCGAACAGCCCGCTGTTCATTAACGGTGGCCAGCTCCAGACGCAGGGAAATTTCACCCGTTCTCTGGCCGCTTCCGCGGTTGCCGGCACGCCTTCCGTTACCCTGGGCGCCACGGCCAGTGGTTTCTCCGCCGGCTATGAAAAACTAACCGTCGCCATCGGCGGCACTCTCGCGCCCACCGCCCTGACCTGGGGCGCTGGCGGATTCTTTACGGACGGTACGATCGCTGGCCTCGTCCTGAATTCGGCCACCTCTCTTGCCGAGGTCGAGTTCAGGAACGCCATCGACCTGAATCAGGCCTCGAACGACGTCACTCGCACCATCACAGTCACGGATAACGGCGCGACTGGTACGGACTTCGCGACGATCACGGGCGTCCTCAGTAACTCCGCCGCACCACTCAACGGGGTCGCCCTGAGTGTTTCGGGCGGCATACTTCGTCTTTTCGGCGCCAATACTTATGCCGGATCGACCAAGGTTACCGGCGGAACCCTCACCGTCAACTCGCTGGGCAACAGTGCCAACACGGGGGTTGGCACCAGCGTCGGCACCAGTACCAATGCGAACACGAGCGTCGGCGCCCTCCGTCTCGGCAACGCCGGCACCACCGGTGCCATCCTGCAGTATGTCGGTAACGGTGAGATTTCGAACCGACTGATTCAGCTGGATTCCACCATCGGAGGCATCGAAATCCATGCCGACGGTTCGGGTCCGCTGATCCTTACCAACGTCCTAAACAATATCGCGGCTGGCGCCAAGACCCTGTCCCTGCGCGGTATCAACACGGGCGCGAACATGATCACCAGCGTGCTGGCTGACAATACCGGCGCCCTCGGAGTCAATATCGACGGTGGCGGTACCTGGATCTTGGCCGGAGCGAATACCTTCACAGGCGCGGTCACCGTCAATGCCATTGCCGGCATCGGCAATGACACCGCGTTGGGCGTCGGCGGACTGCTCAAGTTCGCGGCCGGGACGTTCTTCGCTTACGGGGCCGACCGCACCGTAGCCAATCCCATTGATTCAAATGTAACGTCTACCAGTGCCGCCGCGGCGTTCCAAGGTGATTACAGCCTGGCCTTCACCGGTGATTGGACCTTCACGAACACCTCCGCCAACAATACCCTGACGAACAACATCGTCAGCGGCAAGACGCTCTCGTTCACTGGTAGCGGTGGCACCTTCAATGCCATTACGTCCAGCCGGACTTTGACGTTCAACGGCTCCGGCGACACGGTTTGGAGCGTCCCGACCTCCACGTCGACCGCGTTTTTCGCCAATATCACCTATAGCGGAACGGGCTCTTTAAGCATTGGCGCCAATCAGGCTGCGACCCAGGCCATCACTACCAGCAGTACTGGAACGTTGAACATCAACGCCGGGCAGACGGTTGTCACGACCCTCACGCATAGCGGCGCAGGGACCACTAACGTCGGTGCTTCGATGTCTGCCTTGGCGACCCTGACGCATAGCGGGGCCGGCGTGGTAAACATCAACTCGTCCTTGGCCGCCTTGGCGACCCTGACGCATAGCGGGGCCGGCGTGGTGAACATCAACTCGTCCTTGGCCGCCTTGGCCACCATCACGCAGAGCGGCGGGGGGACGGCGAACGTCAATGCCTCCTTGGCGGCCGTGACGGCGCTGACCATGAACGGTACGGTCAAGCTGGGCGTTGACAGTCCTTTCACGACCGGAACGGGCGGAGCGGCCGTCACGATGAATCCGGCCGTGGGCGTCACGTCCACGTTCAACCTCAACGGCTACGCGCAGAATTTCAACGCCCTCACCGCGACCACCGCCGGTATCTCGATCCTAGATGCCAATTCCGCTTCGGCCCGGACGGTGACCTTCGGTCTTGGTGATGCGAACGTCAGCCTGGGAAATCTCACCGCCAGCACCCCTGTCGCCGGAACCTTCACTTTCCGTAACAGCGCCGCCGGTACCTTGTCGCTGACCAAAGCCGGTAACGGTACGATGACGGTTAATAACGGTGCGGCTTTGGAGCACTCCGGGTTGACGACCGTTAGCGCCGGTACCCTTAACCTCCAGTCTCCGCTCATCTTCAAGAACTCCGCGAACTTCGTGGTCGCCGGCGGTGCCACCCTCAATTTGTTCAACGCCGCAGGGCAGACGTGGAGGCTTTCCGGACTCGACCTCGGCGCCGGCAGCGGCACCTCGACCCTGGGCATGGAACTGGGCTCCGTCGCCAGCTCGGACAAGTTCGTCCTGAACGGTGCCGCCACCCTCGCGAACACCGTCAATTTCCAGCTCCGCCCGATTGGTAACTTCGGCGCGGGTACCTACGACCTGGTCACCGCTACTTCCGGCCTGAGCGGCGGAACCAAGACGATGGCCCTCTCGGCGATCACTTCGCAGGCAGGGCAGGGCAGCACCTATGCGCTGTCTACCACCGACACGGCCGTGACGCTGACGGTCGCCGCCCTTTCGGGTGACGCCTATTGGAAGGGCGGGGTGAATAATAATTGGTTCGGTTTCAATGGCAGCGGCAGCAACTTCACGTCCGACTCGGCCGGCCTGAACGTCATCTCCGGCCTTCCCGGCATCGCGAACAAGGTCATCTTCAACGCCGACGGGCAGACAGTGACCGCCCAGACGGTCTCCATCGACGGGCCCGTCTTCACAGGCGGCTTGGTCTTCAATAACGCCGTCGGCAGTGGTCCGCTTGCTTCAATCGCCCTGAATGCCGCCGCAAACGCGACTACCGGCATCTATGGCACCATCACCCTGGAGCCATCCAGTTCGACCGATGGCATCAATGTCCAGACCGGGGCTCCGGCGTCGATCGCCATCACTTCCTCCATCATCTTGGGCGCCAACCAGACCTGGAATGTGACGGACTTGGGTACGACGCTCACTGCGTATGGCCAAATGCAAGGTTTGTTCGGTGTGACCAAAAAAGGCGCCGGTACGTTGGTCCTAGGCGGGGTGATCGTCAGCCCGGTTACGGGTATTGCCACGACCACCTCTACTAGCTTCACCGTCGGCGACGCGACCGGCGTGTTGCCCGGCATGGTCGTCATGACTGCCACCGCGGGCTTGACCGCGGGCGACATAGTGACGGCCGTCAGCGGTAATACCATTACGATCAACAACGCCCGCTCGGTCACCGCGACGACCGGTGTCACCTTCGGTTACAATCGCATCAGCACGTATACAGGAGCCACGGTGATCCAGGCCGGTACGCTCAAGGCCGGCTTCACCAGCCAGACTTCATGGCTCTCAGCGCTTGAAATCCAGTCCGGCGCGACCTTCTCGACCAACGGATTCAGCACCCATTATATCGCCGCGCTGAGCGGAGCCGGCACGCTGAACAATAATACGGCGACGAACACGACGGTATACCCCGGACTGAACAGTGCCAACACCACCTTCAGCGGCTTGCTCGCCAACGGCAGCACCGGCACCCTCGGCGTGACCAAGGCGGGGTCCGGCGTACTGACACTGGCTCCCACCTCCGTCGCGAACACTGCGACCGGCACGATCACGGTCACGGGTGGTTCCATCCTCTTCGACCAGACCGCCTCTAGCCTGGCTTCGATCTGGACAGGCCTGTCTGGAGCGACGGGAACCGTCACCCTCAACGGCGGAGGGCTGACCTGGAAGGCCAATCCCTTGGTGGCGTTGAATGCGACGATCGGAAACTTAACCAGCTCCGCAGGGGCCAACTTCCTGACCATCGACCCTAACGGCGCCTCGAATCTACCTACCGTGACGGTTGGTACAGTGACGGCGACCGCGCCCGGTATGAGCCTGCTTGTGACCGCACCCGCCAGCACGGTGCTCAGTTTGAACCAAAATTTTAGTGCCGTTTCCGGCAGCGCCCCTCGCGGTAAGATCGTCTTTACGCTCGGCGACGGAAATATCGACTTCATCAAGAACGGAGGCGCCACGACGGCGAGCGCCGCCTTTACCGATTACGCGCTTAATCCGGGTTCACCGAGCGGGACGGATACGCTGACTCCCTGGATCACGCAGGACTTCAACGTTGGGGGTAACTGGACGACGGACAAGATGAAGATTCAGCCGAGCGGGGCCGGGCAAATCCTCACCATCGGAACTGGTAACACGCTTTCGCTCACCGCTGGAGGCTTTATCTTCCAAAGCAACGACGCTTTCACGATCACCGGCGGCAGCATTCAGGGCAACACGGCGACGAACTCCGACCTGGTCGCCCATGTCTATGGTTCCGGGGTCCTGACCCTCGCCTCGAATATTTCCAACGGCCAAGGAGCGAGCGTCTTCACGAAGACGGGCCCCGGTACGCTCACTCTCACCGGCCTGATCAATTCGACCGGTGCGACCTTCGTCAGCCAAGGTACCCTTAACATCAATGCCGCCCAGACGATCACCGGTAGCCTGACCGTCCTCGGGGGCATCCTTAACGTCAATGCGGTCGTCACCGGCATCCCGGCTTCCACGAAGCTGGATATGGCCGCGACGGGTTCGGGCGGCAAGTCGGTGACCAATGTCTCGGCCAACATGACGCTTTTTGGGACGACGCAAGGTAACATCGCCGGTTCCGCCAATGCGTATAACCAGACCGCGGGTGTCGTGACCGTCACGCCAGGCACTGGTAGCAACCAATACGTCGCTGGGGGTTATGGTTATGGTTATTTCAATCTTACCGGAGGTACTTATAACGCTTCTGCTAGCGGCAATCGTTTCTATGGTTCGACGAGCGGCAACGGCGTCGCCGTGGTCAATGTCGGAGGTGCCGGGTTCCTTGATCATACCAACGGAGATTGGTTCCTCAACTACGGCAACGCGTCCTTCAACGTCACAGATAGCGGCCTGATCGATCACACGGGTTCAACCCAGCCTTTCGGCCTCCTCCTTAATAGCGCCACCCCGGGCGTGATGACTTCGTTGAATCTCGCAGGGGGTACGGTCAAGACGGGGAATCAGTCCATTCGTCTCGGGAATTCGACTACGGCCGGCCAAAATCCCGGCAGCCAGCTCTTCATCAATCTCGCCAAGGGAGTTCTCAGCACGGGCGCCAATCTGTCGACCAACCTGCCTACCTCCGGCGATGCCTTCATCTACGTTGCCGGCTCCGGTGGCACGCTCAAGGCCAGCAACAACCTGACGAGTTTCCTCCCCGCGACCATCCAAGGCGCGACCATCAACGCCGTGCTCTATGGTGCCGTCGATAATCAGACGGGCGACAACGCCCGCGGCACTACGGCGGCCTTCCGTGCGGCCGCCCCTAATTTCGTCGGCGGCATTACCGTCGACACCGCCGGCTTCGACGTCGCCTTCCATGCGCCGCTCCGTGCGGCCGCCGGCGTCGGCATCACTCAGGCGGACATGACCTTGACCGCCGGCTCTGGTTATATCGGAGCGCCCTTGGTCCGGTTCAGCACCACCGGCATGATCCCCGGCGGCACGCCCGCCCAAGGCTATGCCATCATCGACCCCCTCTTGGCTACGGTCACCGGCATCGTCATCACCAATCCGGGAACCTATGTCTCCGGCACCGTCCCTAAGGTCGACCTCATCGGCGGCGGCGGCTCCGGCGCTGCGGTGGCCTTCACCGGACTTTCGACGGCCAACGCCGCGGCGGGACTCACCAAGGTCGGTAATGGCAAGCTCACGCTCGGCGCCGCCAACACCTACGCGGGCGGCACCAATGTCAACGCCGGCACCCTCGCCCTCGGCGGCACCGAAGTGCTCGCCGATACCGGCGCGGTGACGCTCGGTGGCGGCACCCTCGACCTTGCCACCTTCGCCGAGACGGTCGGCGTGGTCACCTTGGATTCCGGCACCATCACCGGCACCACCGGAACCCTTTCGTCTTCCTCCGACTTCCTGCTGCGCTCCGGCACGGTCTCCGGCATCCTCGCCGGTACCGGCGGCATCGCCAAGAGCACTTCCGGTACCGTCGTCCTCTCCGCGGCCAACACGTTCAGCGGTACCGTCTCGGTCATCGCGGGCAAGCTGCAGTTCTCCGCCGACGCCAATCTCGGCAACGCCAGCGCCACCAATATCGTCTCGGTCAACGGCGGCACGCTCGCCTATACGCCGGCGAGCGCGCTGACCCTGTCGGCCAACCACGCAGTCGAGTTCGGTCCGAGCGGCGCGACGATCGAGGTCGCCGATGCGGCCGGTATCCTCACGTTGCCTTCCGTACGCGCCAGCAGCACCGGCGACCTGATTAAGACCGGCGTCGGCAAGCTCGTCCTGACAGGTTCCACCTCCTGGAACTCCGGACTGAACGCCGTGACCGTCAATGCCGGCACCCTGCAGGCCGGTTTCGGCACGAGCGGCGTGTCCGCCATCAACGTCGGCGCCGCCGGCACCCTGCAATTCGTCAACTCTGCCGCCGAGGTCCTGACCTTGGGCGGATCGACCGGCGCCCTGACGTTGGCCAGTGGTGCGACCCTCGGCTTCGAACTCGGCGCCACCGGCGTCAGCGATAAGATCGTCGTGGCCCCGGGCGGCACCGTCGTCGCCGCGGGTACGTTGACGATCAACCTGCTTACGCTCACCGGCTTCAGTTCGGGCAGCTTCGAACTGCTCTCCGCTCCGAGCGGCTTGAGCGGTGTCACCTATAACCTGGGCTCCGCTCCGAGCGGTTATAACTTCAACATCACCAGCACAGACACGCTGGTCAGCCTCGACGTGCTCGCTTACACGCCCCGTTATTGGAGCAACACCCAGACGACGAACTCGTGGGCGACGTTGGCACCTGGCTCCAATTGGTCGACCACGGCCGACGGCCTGACCGACTACGCTGCTACGCCCGTCGCCACCGACACGGTCATCTTCAGTGCCACCAGCCTCGCCGGCGGGGCGCTGACCTCCAACTTAGATGGCAGCTACACGATCGAAGGGCTGCAGTTCATCAACGCCACCTCGACCCCGACGACCTCCTTCCTGCTCGCGCAGGGCACCGGCAGCGGCACGTTGACCATCGCGCCCATCAGCACTTCCGGCGGCATCGTCGTCGCCGCCAACGCCGGCGCCGTCACGATCTCCGCTCCGCTCGTCACCTCCACGTCCGGCGCCGCCAGTCAGACCTGGTCGGTCGACGGCACCGGTACTTCCTCGCTGAACGTCAGCGGGAACATCACTTTCACCGCTCCGGTGCGCAAGACGGGAGCCGGCGTGCTCACCCTTTCCGGAACGAACACCGGCAGCGGCGGCCTGACGATCGGCGCCGGCACGCTGCGTCTCGGTTCGTCGACGGCCCTGGGTTCCGGCGCGCTCACCGTGGGCGCCCTGACCACTTTCGACAACTCCTCCGGCTCGGCGCTGACCTTGGCGAACAATGCCGCGAACTGGAACGGCACCTTCACCTTCACGGGGACCAATGACCTGAGCTTCGGCACGGGTGCGTCGACCTTGGGTCAGTCTCTGACCGCGACCATTACGACCGCTTCACGCGTCCTCACGGTCGGCTCGCTCACGGACGGCGCCGGTAGCTACGGCTTCACCAAGGCGGGCGCCGGCACGTTGACCATCACCGGTGCTGTCACCATCGACGGAACCCTGGCCTTGACCGCGGGCGCCCTGAATATCGGCACCGGCGGTACCATGGGCGACGTCACGGCCGCCTCGGGTACAACCTTGACGGTGACCGGTACCAATACCCTCACGTCGCTCACGGGTACTTCGGCCACAATTAATCTGTCCGGAGCGAATACCCTCAGCGGCGGCGTGACGCTCACCGGCGGCACCCTGACGGCTTCCGGCAACAATCCGTCCATCGGCGGTGCGGTCACGATCAACTCCGGTACGGCCAGCTTCACTGGCGACAACGGCTTCGCCTCGGCTTCCTTGGTCACCGGCACGCTCACCCTCTCCGGCACCAACACCTTCGTGACCGGCCTGTCGATGGCCGGCGGCACGCTGAATCTGAACTCCGTCGGCGCGCTGGGCGGCGGTACCCTCGCCCTCTCCGGCGGCACGCTGAACAATTCCTCCGGCAGCGCGAAGGTGCTGACCGGCGCGGGCGCGGGTTCGGTCACGGGTTCCTTCGCCTTCACCGGCTCGAGCAGCCTCACCATCGGGACGTCGTCGCTCGATCTCGTTAATAATCCGACCATCACCGCTACGGCCAACACCTTGGCCTTCAACGGCGATGTCACCGGCACTTCCAACCTCACCAAAGCGGGTGCCGGTATCCTTTCCGTCGGGGCGCTCAAGCACGTCGGCGGCGTCACGGTCACCGCCGGCACCTTGACGGTCACATCTGCTTCTTCTTACAACGGAGCGACCTCGATCCAAGGCTCGGGCATTCTCGTCCTCGGCGGCGCCACCAATAATCTCTCCAGCCTGACGATGGGCACCTCAGGAGGCACCGGTGGCTCCAAACTCGACCTGAGCAACGCCAGCGCGGGCTTCAATTCGCTGACCGTCCAGACCAGCAGCGCGACCGCCAACACCATCGTCATCGGAAGTGGACGGGAGCTGAATATCGCCGGCGGCGTTGTGGTGGGTGTCAATGGTACTGGCAACACCACGACCAGACTTACCCTCTCGGGCGCAGGCACTTTCTCGGTTGGCTCGCCTAGCGATGGAACCAACGCTAATTTCCAGCTGGGTGCCCACACCACGGATGCTTTCAGCAACGACGCCATCCTGACGATGTCGGGGCTGACGACCTTTTATGCCAACCTCGGACTAGGTACGTTCAGGGTCGGCGATCCGACCAACGCCAGCGGCACCGCCACATTGAGTTCCAAGGCTTATCTGGCCAAGACATCGACGATCATCGCCGCTGACATCGTCACGGACACCGTCAACGCTGGTGTCACGAACTACATCTATCTCGGAGACACGGCTAACGTCTTTAATGCGAATAACGTATATCTTTCGGGACAGGTCAGTCGCTCGAGCAGCCAGCTAGCGTGGGATACCGGCGTCGCGACAGGTACCTTCAAATTGCGCGGCCTAGACGGCGGCGATACCACCCGTGCCACGAACTTATTCCTGGCCTATGGAGCTGCGAGCACCAGTGTGGCCGCAGGCGTCGGCGTGGCCAATTTCGCCGGCCACGACGCTAACATCCTTGTCACGACGCTCGGTATCGGCGGCGCATCCGCCGGCACGGTCGCGAAGACGGGCACGTTCACTTTCGATACCGGAACGCTTGATGCCACGACCGTATTCCTCGGGACACGCACCGGCTCGACTCAGATCACCAACAGCAACACCGGCACGCTCAACCTGAACGTGGCCGCGGGCGCCACCGGTTCGGTCACCATCGGTAGCATGACGATGGCCCAGAATACGAGCACCGCCTCCGGGACCAACGGTGCGGCGATCGCGACCCTCAACATCGGAGGAGGCACAGTCAATGTCACCGGCACCATGACGATGGGAAGCAACTCCATCACCAACACCGGGGTGGTGGCGCAGACGGTCGCGCCGGTCCAGGCGACCACCAACATCAGCGGCGGCACGGTCACGGTCGGCACGCTGAACATGAACACTAACAGCTCGGCCAACACCGGCGCGGGCAACGCCAGCCTCGCGACCCTCAATATCTCGGGCGGCACGGTCGGCATCACGACCCTGCTCCTGGCCAACACTTCTAACGCCGCTGCCACCGCGACGAGCGTGCTTTCGATCACGGGCGGCACGCTGACCTTGGGCAACAACCTGGTCTATACCAAGACCTTAGGGACGGTGAACAGCACCGTGACGCTGAACGGTGGCACCTTGGACATGTCCGACAAGACGATCGGTTCGTCGACCGCCCTCATCGGCACGCTCAACCTGCAGTCCGGTACGCTCAAGAACGTCAACCAGATCAATAACGCAGGCGGCTTCACCAAGACCGCCGGTGCCGGTACGAACACCCTCATCATCGACGGCACGAATTCCTTCTCGGGCATCTTCACGATTTCCTCTGGCACGGTCCAGGTCGGTGCGGGCTCGACCACGGGAACGCTTGGCACGGTCTCGGTCACCAATAACGCCGCGCTGACGTTCAATCGCAGCGATTCGGCCACCTTCTCAAACGTCATCACGGGGTCGGGTACGGTCACCCAGGCCGGATCTGGCACGATCACCCTCTCGGGCGGGAACGGATACGACGGAACGACGTCGGTCAACGCTGGCATCCTGTCGATCTCCCACGCGACCGCGCTGGGCACCGTTACCGGTGGCACCACGGTTGGCGCGAACGCCTCGCTCGAGCTCCAGAACGGCATCACCGTCGGCGCCGAAGCCCTCGGCATCACCGGCACGGGCTCGGCCTCCAACGGCGCCCTCCGGAATCTCTCCGGCAGCAATTCCTTCGGCGGCACGGTGACCTTGAACGGCGCCGCGACGATCCAGTCGGATCTCGGCACGCTCACCCTCGGCAACGCCACGGCGATTGCCGCCGGCACGCGGGCGCTGACCGTCACGGGCTCGGGAGACGTCTCCGTCACGGGTGCCATGACAGGCACCTCCGCCTCTTTGACCAAGACCGGGAACGGCACGCTCATCCTGTCGGGCGACAGCTCTTCCTTTGACGGCGCGATCGCCGTCAACGGCGGCACGCTCCGGGTAAGCCATGCCTCGGCCCTTGGTTCCACCGTCGGTGGCACCACCGTCGCCTCAGGCGCTTCCGTGGAGTTCGCGGGCGGCACCACCGTCGCCGCAGAGCCGATTTCGGTCAGCGGTACAGGCTTTGGCGGCGCAGGCGCAATCCGTAATCTTTCGAATACCAACGCGATGAACGGGACGGTCACGCTTCTCGCGGACGCCTTGATTCAGTCCGATTCCGGCACGCTCAGTTTCGGTGGAACGACCGCGATCGCCGCCGGCACGCGTGCGCTCACGTTCGGTGGCGCCAGCAATATCGCGGTCTCCGGAGCCATCACCGGTACCGGGGCGAGCGTCACAAAGGTAGGTCCTGGCTCCCTGACAATTTCCGGCACGGTCAATATCGGCAGCAGCGGAGCCATTACGGTCTCTGAAGGCACCCTGACGAAGGGCTTCACCTCCGGCGACGTCGTCGGCACGGTCAACGTTGCCAACGCGGCGACGCTCAGCTTGGCAAACGGCTCCACCGTTTCGCTGGCCTCCAAGGTCTTCAATCTTGCCGATGGTTCCACACTCGGCCTCGACATCGGCACGCTCGGCGTCAACGACTCGCTTGCTTTGGCGGCTGGGTCGACGTTGGGAGCTTCGGTGACGATTAATCTTAGTGCACTGGGTAGCATCGCTCTCGGTAATCAAGGCTACACGCTGCTCACCGCCGTCGGCGGCCTTGATTTCACTGGGACTAACTGGCAGATCGGCGCCTTGAGCGGCGTCTCGCAACCTTCTGGACGTACTTATCAGCTCGAGTCAGTCTTTTCGGGCGGCAATTCCACCCTTTATCTTACGGTCAGTGAAGAAGTGTTCCGCTACTTCAAGGGGGGCGCGACCGGTGCTTCCTGGAATGTCGCCAGTAACTGGGCACAGGATTCAGCGGGCAACACAGACGCGACTTCAGCGCCGTCGGCCTTGGAAAGTCTCATCTTCAGCGCCAGCAACACGACGGGAACGAACTTCGCCACGACGCTGGATGCAGCCCTGACGGTCAATAGCCTCACCTTCACTTCCACCCCGTCGGGCGTCAGGACTTTCGCCATCGCACCGGGTTTGGGCGGAAGTCTGACCATTTCGTCGGGTAATCCCAATGCGGGCATCAGCGTCCAAGACAACGCCGGGGTGGTGACGATTTCCGCCCCCTTGACGGCCGATTCCATTCAGACGTGGTCGGTGGTAGGCACCGGGGCCAACGGCTCCGCGCTTACGATCGATGGTGACACGACGTTCACGGCCCGAGTTACCAAGTCCGGCTCCGGCGTGCTGACTCTCAATGGCTCCGGCATCGGTTCCGGCGGCTTTAGCCTCAACGCAGGATCGGTCAACATCGGCAACGCCTCCGCCTTCGGCACGGGCCTTCTGAAGTTCGCCTCGGGAGTCACCTTCAATAACACCACCGGCGCGACCCTGATCAATTCGGGCGTCAATGCCCAGGAGTGGAACAGCGGCTTCACCTTCACCGGCACCAACTCCTATGACCTCGGCGCTGGCGCGGTGACGCTAAAGGCCAACTCGTCTGTTACCGTTTCCGCCAACACCCTCACCGTCGGTGGAGACATCGACGACGCCTACGCTGGTTATACGCTGACCAAGCTGGGTTCCGGCGAGCTGGTGCTCAATGGCACCAATTCGTTCGGCGGGGCAGGGAAGACTGTCACGATCTCGGCCGGTCGCCTCACCTTTGACTCCGATGCCGCCCTCGGCGACGCCCTCAACTCGCTGACCAATACGTCCAGCGGTGCCACGTCAGCCACCGGCTTCGGCGTCACGGATACCTTTGCCACGTCGCGCACGATCAACCTCAACGCAGCGATTAACTCCATCGACGTTCTCGTCGGTGAAACCCTGACCCTGAACAGTGTCTTCGGCTTCTCGTCGCTGGCCAACTCCTTGGTCAAGAACGGCTCCGGCAGGCTTACGCTCGCTGCCAATAATAACGCCAACTGGAACGGTGGCCTTACCTTCGATAATGGCAGCGTGCGCCTGAGCGCCGCGACTGCGGCGGGCTCTGGAGTCATCTCCGTGTCTCCCGTCACTGCGGCCGTAGGCACCGCCCTCGAACTCGCGGGCGGGGTCACCATCTCGAATGCCCTTTCCCTGCAAGGTGCCGGCAATGTCTTCTACGGCGGCGTCGATTTCGGCGGCCAGCTGGCCAACGTTTCTGGCACCAACACCTACGCCGGACGGATCACGCTCGATTACGATGCGGCGATCGGGGCGGCTGCCACCACGACCTTGAACCTCACCGGCGGTATCAACGCCACGGCGAATCGTCAGCTGAGCTTCAATGCCGTCGGTAATATCAACCTGTCGAGTCCGCTGACCTCCTCTGGTGCGGCCACTGGATTCTACGCCGTGAACAAGTACGGCTCCGGCACGCTCACCATCAGCACGCCCCAGGCGTTCGCGCTTTCGACCAGTCAGTACTTCAGCATCCGCGAAGGCACCGTCGTCCTGAACGGCGGCACCAAGATCAGTTCGACGACCACCACGCCCACCGATCCTTCGGGCAGCACGGTCATCACGCTGGGCGGTTCAGACACCATTTCCAGCCTGGGTCTGAAGGTGGGGCAATACGTCGTTACTTCAGCTTTCCCCTCGACGATTCCGGTGCGCACCGTGATTACGGCGGTCGGTACCAACAGTTTCACCATTTCAGCCGCGACGACGGGCGTACTTGGGCAGTTGAGCTTCCTTTCCGCTGGTACTATGCCCGTTCAGGTCTCGCTTGAAGTCGGCACCACCTTGCACCTGGACGATTCTAATGTGACCTTGAGCGGCACGGATCATATCTCAGCCAACGGTCGCCTCGGTGCGAGCGCGCTCAGTGACAACAATTTCCGTTTCCGCGGCGGCGAACTGATCTTCAGCGGAAGCAATACCGTCAATGACTCCATCGTCGAGTACATCGCCAAGCCCGAGTTCCGTCGCGGTGCCTCGATTATCACGCTGGACAAGAATCTCGCGGGTAAGATGACCTTGGTCTTCAATAACGCCCCCGACAATATCGCCCCAATCCAGAGCTCCTCCCCGCAGGGTGCCTCGGTTCTCTTCCGTGGTGACGATCTCTTCGGCGTTTCGAACGACCCGGGTCGCAGTAACGTCGTCTTCGCCGGTGGCGTGACCCTCAACGGCGCGAATGGCGGTATCGGTGTGGCGACCAAGGGCATCCTGCCTTGGGCCGTCATCGGCCGATCGGGTATCACGGCTCAGCCGGATGGTTTCTCGTTTGCGACCGTCGACAACGCAGGCGGTGGTGGCACTTCGCTTTCTGCCGACCGAATCATCCGTGACCTCAGCCCTTCCGAGTACGAGTCCGATTTCAGTGCCAGCGTTACCGACAAGAATCTCCTTTTCACCTCGCTAAGCGCCACGACGACGTTCTCGACGAACGTGGCCCCGAATTCGCTCACGATCGAGGGCGGCGCCGACCTCAGCCTTTCCTCCGGAGCGCGCCTCAGTCTAGCCTCGGGCGGCATCCTGGTTCGTAACGGCAGCGTCACCTCGATTGACGGTGGCGTACTCAGTCAGCCCAGCACCCTCGCCCCGCTCAATCTCTGGACGATCGGGACGGCTCAGCTGACCATCACTTCCGCGATGAGTGGCGGCAATGGTGTCGGCAACGCCGCCATCTCCACCGTCAAGGCCGGCGCCGGCACGTTGGTGATCGCGCCGCCGACCTCTCAGGTCAATGGTCTCGCCGGTATCGGCATGAATTCGTTGAGCGGACAGTTCGTGCTCAACCAAGGGACGGTGATGCTCGGCGCCGGCATCAAGAACGCCCTCCAGGCGGGCAACCAGTTCGCCCTGATCTCCGGCGTGCTCGACCTCAACGGCAACACCCAGCAGCTCGGCGCCTTGTTCTCCGACCAGAACTACGCCACGTCCGTCGTCAGCAGCATCATCACCTCGACCGGTGGCATCGCCGGACTCGTCGTCAACCAGGACAACACCGCCCGCGACTGGGCAGGCGCGATCACGGGAGATGTCCGCTTCACGAAGCAGGGTCAGAACGTGCTCAGCCTTTACAGCAGCCAGAGCTACGCGCAGGACACCTTGGTCAATGGCGGCACCCTGACGCTCACCGATGAGGCAGCTTTGACGGGTACGACTGGCCTGACGGTGCGCTTCGGTTCCCTGACGCTCGACAGCGCCAATAAGGCGAAAAATAGCAATGACCGCCTTCGCGATGCCGCGGCGATCACTCTGACCGGCGGCACGTTCACGCTCTTGGGCAGGGCCCAGACCAATACCTCCGAGACCATTGGCGCCGTCACCGTTTCCGGTGGCGCCAGTTCCTTCGTCGTCACGGCCGGCGGTACCGGCGTCAACTCGGCGGTGCTCAGCGCGGCTTCCCTGGTTCGCACAGCGGGCGGCACCTTGACTTTCTCGGGCCCGAACGGCCAGGCCGGCAACACCGCCCGCATGACCTTCGGCTTGATCGGGGGCGTCTCGACGGCTTCCGTCGGAGGCGGTCTTCAGAATAACGTCATCGGTGGCTGGGCCGTCACGAGCACCGGCGACTTCGCCTCTTACCTGCCCGGCCTCGGCGTCGGCGGCCTCGGCCAGACCGGCTTCCAGGCCTATTCGTCCACCGTCCTTTCCAACAGCAGCACTTCGTCGCAGAACATCAAGATCACGACCGCGGCTTCGACCGTCAGCACTGACGTCACCGTCAATGCGCTGGCGACCTCCGCTGTCGCCGTGGGCACGGTCAACATCTCGGCCACGAAGACCCTGACGATCGGCTCTGGCGGCATCCTCAGCAACGCCACGAGCACCTGGTACATCGGTTCTGCGGTCGGCACGGGAACCCTGACTTCCGGCGGAGACGAATTGTTCCTCTACTCTGGCGGCTCAGGCGCCTTGAACGTCCGTTCGGTGATCGCGGACGGCACAGGCCGGGTCGGTCTCGTCAAGTTCGGTACCGGCACGGTCGTTCTGTCCGGCGTCAATACGTACACCGGTGGAACGACCATCAACGAAGGCACGCTTACGGTGAGCGCCACTTCGTTGATTCCTGCCGCGAACGACCCGGTCAAGGGCCTTGTTCTCAATAACGCCACCTTCACCCAGACGTTCGCGGGAGCGGTCGCCACGGCCAACATCGTCACGCTCAACGGCGGCGCCGTCATCACTTATTACGGCGACAACATCCAGACCGGCTTGGTCTTTAATAACCTGGGTGGCACGGCCACCCCGACGGTGCGGACCTTCAACACGACCAACACCGCGGGCATGGCTGGCAAGTTGACTATCGGTTCGTCGGGCATCGTGGTGACCTCGGCTAACGTGGGCACGACCAGCCTTATCGAAGGTCGCGTCGATTTTGGTGCCAGCATGAAGACGATCGATGTCGGTACGATCGATATCAATGGCTCGAGCGACGTGGCTCCCTTGCAGGCCTCCTTGGTCCTGCAGGCGGTCGTCGGTACGACCGGTGGTATCAGCAAGATTGGCGACGGCGTCCTGCAGTTCAACACCCAGTCGGGCTTCAGCGGCCAGGTCGACGTCGCCGGCGGCGGCATCAAGACCGGTTACACCAACGCCGGTTCCCGCTTCGCGAACCTGAATCTCGGACTGAACACCAGCTTCGACCTCAATGGCTATTCCACCTCGTGGGGCTCCCTGTCCGGAACCGGAGACGTCTTCAGCTCATCCGGCACGCCTACCCTCACGGTCGGCTTCGACGGAACCTCCACCACCTTCTCAGGACGACTGATCCGCTTCAATGACGCGGCGTATAGCCTGTTGACCAAGATGGGCGCAGGCACGATGACGTTTGATACCGCTCAAGATGGACAAGGCTCCTTTGGCGCGATCAGCGTCAGCGGCGGATCTCTCAAATACTCCGTCAATGGACGGGCTCTGGTTTCCTCGTCGGCCGAGAACACCGTCTTCAACGTCCAATCCGGCGGAACGCTCGCATTGGATAACGTCGGAACCAACGTCGCTAACCGTCTCGGTGCGGCCATCGACGGCACGGTCAATATTCTCGGCGGAACGTTAACGTTTAACGGCAACTCCACTGCCGACAGCTCCGAAGACGTAGCCAATCTCGGATTGGCCACCGGTGCCGGTCGCATCGAGTTCACGCCTGATGCCGTTCGTCAGCTGACCCTTTCCGTCACGAACCTCGCTGCGCCCAACGCCGGCTCACTCGTGATCGCAGGGTTGGCTGGCACCGCCCAGCTTGTCGTGACCAACGCCAATCTGGTCGCAGGGCAGGGAACTGCCGGGACCGCCTTGGCTGTCCGTGGTGACATCCTGGTCTCCGCTTCCGTCAGCGGTCTGGGCGACGGTTTCCTCGCTAACGCTGCCGGCACCTGGCGCGCCTTGGCATCGATCGACCTCAATTCCTCTGCCGCCACCTGGGAGTCTCAGCAGAATGCGGGTCTTTCGGGTACTGCGTCGATCGGCGTTTCCTCCTCGGTCAATACGCTGACCATCGGTTCCGCCTCCTCGCTCAGTACGAGTCTGCCGGCCGGCTTCGGTCGCTACGGCGTCGACGGTACGGATGTCACCCTGACGCTCGCCAACGCCTCCGCCGTGCTCGTCAAGACCGGCACCGCCGACATCAACGTCGGTCTGCGCGGTTCTTCCGCCCAGGCTCCGCAGTTCCACGTCCTGACCGGCGCGACCCTTAACCTTAATTCCGCCTTCGGTCTCGGCAGCTCCGTCGGCTTCGTGAAATCCGGTGGCGGCACGCTGAACCTGAACGCCCTCGCTGGCTTCAACGGCGTCGTCACCGTCAACGACGGCTTCCTCAATCTTGGCACCGTCGGCTCCGGACTGGATAATACGATCAGTGTCGGCGCGTCTGTCGGCTCTGCCCGGGTGAGCGACCTCCAGCTCAATGGCCTGACTGCGGTAGTCGACCTCCTCGGCCACTCGCAGGCCGTCGGCTCGCTCTCGAGCGTCAACTCGACCGCCGGCATGGGCGGCACGATCAAGAACAGCTTGCTCACCCTTGCCACCCTCACCTCGACCGGTGGTGGCGCCTTCGGTGGTTCGATTTCTGGCAACGTCAACTTTGTCCGTTCGGGTAACAACACCACGACGCTTACCGCCGTTTCCGACTACAGTGGTGAAACGGTTATCCGTGGCGGCACCCTGCGCCTCGTCGACTCCGGCGCTCTCTCCGCCACGTCTGCGGTCAAGGTCAACTTCGGCGCCTTGGTCTGGGATAACTTCGGCCAGAATCCGGACGACGTTTCCGTGCCGACCCGCTTCGCTCAGACGGTCCCCGTCTCGTTGCTTGGCGGAACCATCCGCGTCATCGGCGCTGGCTCGGTCGACACAGCCGTTTCTCTCGGCGTAGTCCCCCTGCTCGGCAGAGTCACCCTGCTCGGCGGCGCCAATGTGCTCGATACCCAGCCCGCCCTTGGTTCCGCCGCCACGGTGCGCGTGGATATCGGTAATCTTATCCGTCCGGTCGGTTCGCCGGCCACGATGCTCTTCGCCGGTCGGAGCACGCTCGGCGTCGCCGCTGCTAATACCTTGGGCCAGGTCAGCCTTTCCGGCTCCAGCCTCGTCACCCTTTCAAAGGTGAATGGCGCAAGCTACTCCGCCGCGAGCATGGTGAACGGCATCATCGGCGGTTGGGCGGTCGCTTCGGGCGACACCTACGCCTTCGCGACCTACTCTGACACCACCGGCGTCGGTCAGATGGCGACGTTCACTGCCACCTCCCTCCCGGCGACGGCCGCCAGCAGCTCCGCGACGGCGAATTACGCCAACGCCGCGAATCTCACTCTCGCGACGGGTTCTAATCTGGCCAACTCATGGCGCCTCGGAGCCACTGCCCACACCGTCACCTTTGCGTCAGGGGCCACTCTGACGCTTGGTGCCGGCCTAGTGGCGAGCGGTAACGTCGCCTATACCTTGGCCGCCACGAATGCCACGAACACCATTTCGGGCAACGGAACCGGCTCGGATGGTAACCTCTACCTCTTCGCATCGCAGAACACCACGTCGATCCAACCCAAGATCACCGGCTCCTCCGCCCTCGTGTCCTTTGGTAACGGCACGCTTCAGCTGGCACCTAAGTATGCTGACAACGACTTCACGGGCGGAGCGTTTGTGAACGCCGGCACCCTCAATCTGAGTGGCAGCGCTAAGGCCGTCTTCGCCACGGCCTCAATCGCACCGTTGACTAGCACCATCACCATGACGGACACCACCGGTTTCACGGTGGGCATGGTGATCGCTAACGCCAATTTCCCGGCCGGCACCAAGATCGTCACGGTGAACGCCAACAGCTCCTTGGTGGTCAATACGACCAGTACGAACAGTCTGCTTCAGAGCAGTCAGACCGTCACTTCCCGCGACTCGTGGGCAGCGCTCTCCGTCGGAGGCGCCCTGACCATCGGTAATGCGACTGTCAGCATGTCGAACACGCAGGCAGGACAGGTCGGTGCTGGCACCAGCGTCACGATCAACGGGGGTGGACGACTCGTCTTCGGCAACTACGCCTCTCGTGCGGACGCAGACCTCACCCAGTCCCTCACCAGCGTCACCTTCGTCAACGAAGGCGGCACGGTGAATCCGGAACTCAATCTCGGCACCCCGACCGGCACCGGTTTCGTCAGTCGTTTCATCCTTACTGCTGCCAACGCCATCACGGCCACCAACGAATCCCTGTCCACGGTCCCGACCATTCGTACGGGCTCGAGCGCCCTGACGTCGCTGGAATTCTCTAACGCCAGCCCGACCGTCACGGTTAACGCCGGCGCGGGCGTCATCGGGCTCAATATCTCTGCTCCGATCGGCCAGAATATCAGCATGACGGGTCCGCTGCAGAAGGCCGGACTCGGCACTTTGGCGCTGACCAGCTCCGACAGCACCTTTACCACGGGCGTCAACCTAGATGCCGGTAGCCTGATGATCGGTGAGAGCTCCGATAGCCTTACTCCGACCAAGGGTCCTCTCGGTACGGGTACGCTGACCATCGCCGCCGGAACCTCGCTGTTTGCTGACAATGCCGCCCGCACCTTGCATAACGCGGTGGAAGTGACGGGTGACTTCACAATCGCTGGCAGTGGCAATGCCGCGCTTACCTTGGCGGGTTCCATCCACCTCGGCTCGTTCGCGGACAAGATCACCTTCGCCACGGCGGGACTCACTACGACCTTCAATGGGGTCCTGACGACCGACATCACGTCGGGTACGGGCCTCACGAAGTCGGGTAATGGCATCCTGCAGCTGGGTAGCTCCTCGATGCTCAACCTCGGCAACGCAGGCCTCACGGTGGAAGCGGGTGTCATCAAGGCCGGAACGACCGACAACCTCTCGGCTAACTCGCTGCTGACGGTCAATTCCGGCGCAGGCTACGACCTGAACGGCAATAGCCAGACCAGCAACGCCATCGCGGGAGACGGTTTCATCACCAACTCCTTCAATGGGACCTCCACCCTGACCCTTAATGTGTCGGCAGGAAAACAGACCTTCAATGGATTGCTCGTCGATAACCACAGCGCCGCCAATCCGTTGAGCTACCTCGTGCTCGACAAGCAGGGTGCTGATATCCTGGAGCTCACCAACAGGAATACATATGCGGGGGGCACCACGGTTTCGGCTGGAACGCTGCTCATTACGGGCGACGGAGCCATCGGGCCGGGAGATGTCAATGTCGTCGGAGGCGCGACCCTCGAATACAAGGTAGACGGAACGTCCACGTCCACGAAGACCTACGAGCTCGACAACTCCTTTGCCGGAAGTGGCGACCTGAAGTTCAACGGGGATTATGCGCTTGCCAAGATCGTCGGTGACTCGGTCGAAGCCGGTGGCCTTAACGTCAGCGTCCTGAAGGGCACCCTGCAGATCGGTAACGGCGATACGGCCGGGTGGCTTGATGCCCTGACTTCAATGACGATCAGCTCTGGCGCGACGCTGCGCTTTGATCGGTCGGATAATGTGGAGTTCATCAGCAATATCTTCAGTGATCCGCTGACTCCCAATGACGGCCTTATTATCAAGTCAGGAGTCGGTACCACCAAGTTGTCGGGAGATAACAGCGGTTTCTGGGGAGACGTGCATGTGGAAGCGGGCATCCTAGATGCGGCTGCATCGCAGACGCTCGAAAAGGTTAGGGAAATCATCATTAGCTCGGGCGCCGAACTCCAGTTATCCCAGGATTACGTCACAGGCTTCACCGGACTCGGTCCTGACGTCACGATCAAGGGTACCGGCATCCTTAGCTTGCTGGCTTCCACTAGTGGCTTGGAGACGTTTGGTATCGTGAATGACCTTACGCTCGAGGGCGGCACTGTCGCCAGCGGCATCGGTTCATCGGGGAGCGTAAACTCCCTCCTGCTCACTGGTTCCTTGAAAGTCGATGATGACGCCACGATTTCCGCCCGGAACGTCGGCTTAGTCAGGATTGATCCGCAGGCTTACATTGGTTCGGTCACCGATATCAATGTCGCGACCAACAAGACGCTGACTTTCTCGGGTACCATCTCCGATCCGGATCAAAGCGCCTACTCCAGTGTCTCGTCGTTCAACAAGAAGGGCGCAGGCACCATGATCCTGAGCGGCGACAACTCCGCGATGAGCGGTTCCGTGACCGTTTCGGCCGGCGCCTTGGTGGTGAATCATGAGAATGCCTTGGGTACGGGCTCTGCCCTCACCAATACCGTCACGGTCAACTCTGGTGCGTTCATCTTCAGCAACCAGAACCACTTCGCCACGCCGGCTCCGATTGTTAACAACATCATCGTGGACACCGGCGCCACCCTCGGCGTCGGCACGACGATCGGCAGCTTCAGCTCGACCAGCCTGACGCTTAACGGCGGAAGCAGGATCGAGTTCAAGATCCACGATGCTGGCCTACCCGCCGGCATTGGTTTCGATAACTTCGACTTTGGAGCAGTTAATTTCTCGGGCGCTAACCCCTCCAGTCGCATCACGATCATGATTAAGTCCATCGATCTCGCTGGCGGGTTTGCGAACGCCCTCAATCTAGCCAAGCCCCTGCCCGGCGGTCATGTCGACTTCGCCATCGGTACCTATTCTTCCGCTTACGTCGGTAATATCAGCGACCTGTTTACCTTCGACACATCGCAGTTCCGCTACACCGGTGGAGACAGCTCCAGCGCGGGTCTTTGGTCGATCGATTTCAATGCGGGCGCGATCACCTTGAGCACCTTCACTACCGCCGTGCCGGAGCCCTCGACCTATGGCTTCGGTCTTGGTGCGCTCGCCCTCGCGGCCGCCGCCATCCGCCGTCGGAAGCGCCAGGAGAAGAAGGCCTGAGAGCATGAGGACCCGAGGACCTGAGGAATCGAGGTCCTGAGGAAGACAAGGGAAGGGCGGCTTCGGCCGCCCTTTTTTGTGCCTGTATTCGAACTAGGTATTAGCGGTTAGCGGTTGGCGGTAAGCGGTTGGGTGAGACATTTTTCAGGTCCCAGGTCTCGGCTGCAGGTGCGGGTAAGGGAACGGGTGCGGGTATCAGGCTCGGGACCTGTACCTGAACCTGGAAACCCGGACCAGGCACCCGATGGCCGAGACCCGAGACCCGAGACCTGAAAAGTTTTCCTGCCTCGGGTAGGGGCGCCGCTGCGCGGCCTCCGTGGGGCCGTGCGGACGGCTCGGAGAGCCGTCCCTGCCCAAGACAGGTGGTAGCGGTTGGGAACTCAGACGAAACTCAAAGGGAAACCGGAGACCGGATAATGGGCGGGGGCTCGCATTTTTTAGGTCTCGGTGATCGGGAACCGGGTACGGGAGAGCAGATGCAGTTTCGGGGCCCGGGACTGATTCCCGAACCTGATCCTGTCCCCGTGCCTGCAGCCGACACCTGAGACCAGAAAATACCAACCGGTTTCCGGTCCCCCTTTGGTGCGCTGTCTTTCTCCAACCGCCAACCGCTAACCGCCAACCGCCGACACCAAATTAATTCAGTCCTCACTTCCCGCTTCGCCACACCTTCTTGTCCGGGGTGACGAGGGTGACGTCGAGCTGCTCGCGCAAGGCGATCTGCTTCGCCTGCTCGAACCCAGCCGCCATCAGCGCGGTCGACCAGCCGTCGGCTTGGAGGCAGCTTTCGTGAGTGACCACGGCCATCTCGAGCGTGGGCTCGACGGGGCGTCCGGTCTTCGGCGAGAGGATGTGCGAGACGGGTTTGCCAGCGGCGAGCTTCTTGGCGCGGTAAAGCCCGGAGGTGCTGAGGGCGCGGTCGGTGAGCAGCATCGTCTGCAGCATCAGCCGGGGATTGAACGGATCCTCGATGCCCACGCGCCACGAGCCAACGGCGAGGATCTCGCCTCCCACCTCGATGAGGAAGTCGTGCTGCCCTTGGGCGCGGAGGATCGCCGCGGCGCGATCGGCGGCGAAGCCCTGCAAGACCGAGCCGAGGTCGAGGTTCAAGCCTTCATGGCTCTTGGCCAAGGTGAGGTTCTCCTTGTCGAGTTTCAGCTTCGACCAGCCGACCTTCGCGAGCGCGGCCTTGAGTTGTTCCGCCGTGGGGTCAGGCAGCTTGCCCGCTGGTCCATAGCCCCAGAGGTTTGTCAGGGGGGCGACGGTGATGTCGTACATGCCGTCGGACGCCGCGCTGAGCTTCAAGGCGAACTCGACCGTCTCGGCGAGTTCCTGGGAGATGCCGAAGGGCTGGGTGGATTCGAGGTGGTTGAAGTCGGCGGTCGCCGAGGATTCACGCCAGTGCGAGAGCGAGAATTCCACGCGGTTGATCTCGGCCTCGAGCTCGCGCTTCAGGATCTCGGCGTCGACATCGCTACCGCGTACCTTGACGGTCCATGTCGTGCCAAAGGCGGCGCCGTGCAGTTCGGTGATGGCTTGGCGGGCCGAAGTCTCCGGCGATGCTTCCTCGGCGAAGTCAGGGCGAGGGATGAACGCCACCACGGCGCCAACGGCCAAGATGCCGGCCGCCCACGTGTCGCGCCGGCCCCAGGTCTCGGCTTGGTTGGCGGACCGGACGAACTTGAAGAGGGCGCCGGTGGGGCAGCCATACTTGCAATAAGCCTGCGGTACGGCGACCGAGGCGAGCAGCCCGACCACGGCCAAGGTCAGGGGAATCGCGACCCCGATCCCGAGGATCCAGGCATCGAAGGGTTCGATTTGTCCGATATTCCAGCGGGGCCACAGGAGGGCGGCCAAAAAGGCCCCGGCAAGGGCGATGGCAGGCAGTTTGCCCAGCCAAGCATGCCAGCGGGTGGGGACGGCCACATGAAGCCGCTTAAAGCCACCTAGGAGCTCTTGGGCGGCCCCATGGGGGCAAACATGGTGGCAGTAGAGCTGGCGGCGGGCCCCCCAAGGGACGAGCAAGGCGACGGCCCCCAGGAAGAGTAAGGCGGGAGCCTGGGCCCAAGGGATGCCATGACGGGCCCAGCCAGCGAAGAGTGACAGCGAAAGCAGCTGGCCGAGCCAGAGGCCGAGCCCGCCGACGAGCAGGATCTGCCAGACCGTGCGGACGATCGGACGGCCATGCCATGAAGTGAAGGTCATCAGCAAGGCGCCGACGAGGAAGCACCAAAGCGCGCCGGTCCGGAGTTTCTGCCAGGCATCCTGCTTCTCGCGGCGGCCGCCATGAGCGTCGTCGCCGAAGCGGGTCTGCAGTCCCTTGGCGATCGCGTAGCTGGTGAGCGTGGCGCCGGCGACGGTATCGAGTTCGCCTTTACGGAAATCAAACTCGGCCCATTCGCGCGTACTCCATTTTGTCAGGTCCTTGAAGAACGTACGTCCCTGCGGATCGGGCTCCTGGTCCTTGATGCGACTCACGTATTCCTCGGTGTCGTAGGTCGTACGAAGGAGGACCTGGCGAAGGCGGAGTCCGTCGGACTCGACGGCGATGAGCGTCTCGCTCGGGCCGGCGTAGCCGATGACCTCATCCGCCGAAGGGGAGGAGCGCACGACGTAGCCGAGGTGGGCGCGATTGGGCCCGCGCACGAGGTTCCAGCCCAAGCGCGGGACGTTCGGCTCGAAGCTGGTGGCGTCGGGGAAGCCGACCGACTGGACTTCCTTCAGCGAGAGGGGCGTGGCGAAGCGCAGCGACACGTAATTACCGGAGAGCCGCTTCTGGATGGATTCGGCGATCGCGTAGGCCGTCAGCGTCGAGCCCGCATAGGCCTCGAGCTTCGGGGTCGGCTGGGTGGTCGGTCGCCACTCCTTGAATGATTTCTCGAACGCAGGTTGTTTGCGCAGCGCGTCGACGTGCTCAGGCGTGTCTTCGCTCGAAAGGATGCGAGTACCGATAATCTTCTCGTGGATATCGAGCGCCACGAGCACGTTGCTCGGGCCGGCGTAGCCGAGGATGCTGTCGGCGTCGGGCGCCGTCGTCACCAGGCGACCAAGCCGGTTGCCGTGTTCGTCTTGGACAAGGAGGGTCTGGTTCGGGCCGGACTTCAGCCGCTTGGCGTCCGGGAAGAAAGCCTTGGCGTCATCAAGCCCGAGACGCGTCAGCGCCGACTCCGTGAGGGGAGTCGTGCGCTGCAAGAGCAGGGCGGCGAGGAGTAAAGCCGCGAGACGCCAGCCTTTGACCAGCCAGGCGCTGACGCGGGGCGACGCCATCGCTTAGTCGGCGAGGATCAGCTGGAAGGCGTCGGCGTGGACGTTGCCCTTGGCGCCGTCGGTCGAGAGCACCAGCGTGTGGGAGCCGGCGGCAAACTGGAACTTGCCGAGCTTATTGGCCTGCTCGATTTCGCCGACCTTCTGGTTGAGGCGGAGGGTGACGGGCTTTTCGCCTTTGCGATTGATCGTCAGCAATGAGTTGCCCGAGCGGTTCTCGTGGCCCTGCCAGAAGCCGCGGAGCTCATACTTGCCGGCATCCTTGACCTCGAAGGTGTAAGTGGCGCGGTTGCCGGCGCCCGACGCGTAGTGGTAGCCAGCGCCGAGGTGGGCGAGTCCGTGTCCTTGGGTCCACTTGCCTTCGAGTTTCGCCTGAGCGTCGTCGACGACGATGCCGCCCAGCTTGGCCAGTTCCTTGACGTCATCAGGGGAGAGCTTCGTGGGCGTGCCCTTGGTGAGGTCCAGGTTCATCTTGCCGACGGGCAGTTCTTTGAAATCCGCGATCGAGGTGTCGAGGAAAAGTTCCGAACGCAGGTCCGTGCGGCGCATGCGGCCGGGCTGTTCCATGAGCTTGATGAGGTCCGGGAGGTGCTTCTGGTAGACGCCGCGCGGGTCGGTGTTCTCGCGGACGGCGAGGTAAGCGGCCTTGCCGACGACTTCGCCCATCATGCCGATGGTGCGCATCACGCGGATGGTGCCGAGGGCCTCGTGGGTGACGGAGATGTGGCGTCCGGCCATGAACAGGTTGCCGATATTCTGCGAGTAGAACAGGCGGTAGGGCAGCGGGTAGCCGTTGCGACGGTCGACGGCGGAGACGTGCTTGCCGTCCGGGCCGACGTAGCCGAAGGCCGCACGCGAGATGAAGGGGTTCTCGGGGAACTTCTTGGCGTACTGCTCGCGGGCGTAATGGAGGTCGATATCCCAGGTCGTGGGCACGCAGCCGTCGTCGAATTCCTTGCGCGTGACGATGTCGTCCTTGTTCAGGATGATGTCACCGGTGAGCAGGCGCGATTCACGGGGGCCGCCGACATGCGAGGCCCACTTGAGGTCGGAGTTCGCATACTTGTCCTTCTCGGCGCCGTTCTTGAGGGCGGAGAAGGCGCCGTAGATCGCGCGGAAATTCCAGTCGCGGATGTATTCGAGGTCCTTGATCGGATCCTTGTCGAAGCCCGATTCCCAGAACCATTCGGCCTTCATGAAGGGCTTGTCGTCGATCTTGGCCTTGGACTTCTGCAGCGGCGGGAAGTCGCCGAGTTCGAGCGGCAGCGCCCAAGGGGTCGCGGGCCAGCTGACGGCCTGGGCTTCATCCTGATAGAACCACATATTCGACATGCCCATGCGCTTGTCGGGTTCGATCTGGAATTTTGCGCCGGCGTAGGCGCCGACCCAGCCGTGACCGGTGGTGTCCGCCACGAACTTCGCGCGGAAGGTCTTTTCGCGGCCGGTCTTGACATCGATGGCCTTGACGGCGGCGATGCGGTTGCCGTCCATGACGACACCCGTGGCGTAATGGCCCAGGAAGAGGGAGATGTTCTTCTCGTTGCGGACGACCTTTTCCTTCAGGTCGTCACCGAAGCTGTCGACGCGGCCAGGGCTATCGGTCGAGCGGTCGCCGATCTCCTCGATGATCTCGCCGAGGTGCGGGTACTTGCCGCGGGTCGTGCCGCCCATCGCCCAGACGCCGATCTCGGAGCTGCCGTTGCCGCCGAGCACGAAACGGTCTTGGATGAAGGCGACCTTGAGGGACTGACGGGAGGCGGAGAGCGCCGCGCCCATGCCGCCGTAGCCACCGCCGACGACGACGAGGTCGAACTCGCCTTGGTCTTCGGAGCCCTTGGGGCTGTTCCACTTAGAGCGGGCGGCGACAAGCGCTTCGCCTTCGGGCGGGGTGAAGGAGGCGTCCTTGCTGAAGAGGATAGCGTCGGCACGGCCGGCGAAGCCGGTGAGGTCATGGAGCGCGATCTTCACATCGCCCGCGGGCAACGTGACTTTGCCGCCTTCTTGCCAATGCCACTCGGCTCCCTTGGTGCCGAATTCGGAGGCGACCGGCTGACCGTTGACGACCAGTTGGAAGCGGCCGGGAGTGCCGGGGGCGTTCCAGTGGGCGACCCAATCCTTGGTGCGCACCCAGACGCGGTATTCGCCAGCGGCGGCGATGTGGACCGAGCCGGTGGCGTCGGCGACCGGCTTGCCGAGGCCGTGGGCCAGAAGGTAGGGTGACCCGACGATGTTCGTGAAAGAGGTGTCTAACTTCCAGCCCCCATGGGCGGCGAGCGACTCGGCTTCGATGAAGATCGTGTCAGCGGACTGGGCGCGGCCGACGACGGCAGCCAGCAGGGACATTCCAATGAGGGGGAGAATGCGAGGGGACATGAGGGTATTAGATGGCATTAGGGCAGGAGAGTTCCAGTCAGAATGGTGGGGTGGAAGCCTTATGGGGAGGGGAGGGGGTCTAAAAAGAGAACTGAGTCGATGGCGGATGATAGAGGGCAGAATGCTGAGAGTATCGAGTATCGGGGGAGTGCGTGTCTTGGGTAGGGGCAGCACCGCGTGCTGCCCTAGTTTGCCATGGGTAGGGTCGGGACCGCGTCACGACATAGCGGTAACTCGGGCTAAATGGAGGGCTGAATCGATGACGGAGGGCAGATGACAGAGGACTGAATGGATAATTCCCGCCACCTGCCGACCGGGGCTGCCACCCGTCACCTGAAATGGGTATTAGCGGTTAGCGGTTGGGGTCTCAGGTAGGGGCGCCACTGCGTCGCGTCCGTGGGGTGAGGATGTCGGTTGGGTCCTAAGACTATGCCCGGTGATTCGCACGTGCCACGGCGAACGGACGCGACGCCGTCGCGCCCCTACCCGAAGACACGGCTGACCAAGGTTGGTCAGCCCTACCCATACCCCGATGCCTTAAATCGATTCAGTCCTCTGTCATCGACCCAGCGCTCTTCTCCGCCCAGCGCCTTACTTCTTCTTACCGTTCTGCTGGAACTGCTGCATGCGCTGCTTCATGCGCTCTTCGACGGCGTCCAGGACCTTGTCGGCGACATCGTCCGTGATATCAGCGTCGGCCGCCAGGATCGCGGCCTTGGTCGCCTTGCGGACATCCAGCATGGCATCTTCGAATTGCGTGCGCAGGTTCTTCTTCTCGTCGTCGGAAGCATACTCGGCTTCCTTGCGAAGCTCGGCCAGCTTGTCGCGGGCGGCTTTGACGCCTTCGTCCTGGTAAGTCTTAAACATGGCCGCCTTGCACTTGTTGAGCTGCTCGGGCGTGACGCCGTCGATCTCTTCGGGAAGGAAGCCGCCTTTGCCCGCGAACTTCGAACCGCCGGATTTGCGAGGGCTCTCGGCGGCGGGAGCGTCAGCGCTCGGGGCCGTGGACTTACCAGCGAACTTGCTGGCTGACTTTGGGGCATCGATCTTCTCGGCCGGAGCCTGGGCGGCGGTGGAATGCTTGGCGTCCATGACGAAATAGGTCGCGGCAGAACCGATGGCGGCGGCGAAGAGGAGGGGGAGGATCTTGTTCATAAGGGTGGGGTGGGGGTTATAAAGTTAACCCCAAGGATGGGGGGAAGTTAATACGAAACAAGAGGGCTGAATGGATGTTTGATGAGAGGCAGGGGCAGGGACAGGTTTCGATGCCTAGGGGCAGATCCAGACGCAGGGCCAGAGTAGCCTTTAGCTGTCCCCGAGACTTGTCTAATGCTTGGCTCCTGTCCGTGCCCCTGCCCCTGCCCCTCGCGGCGCCCTTGGCGCCGCGTCTCACTTCTTCTCCCCAAACGGGAAGGGCTTGAGTGGGGTCTTGGTGGGCTTAGCCGAGTTTTTCTTCGAGAAGGCGGCTTTCGCACGACTCTCGACTGCTTCCATGATCTTCTCGAGGGTCTCCTTGGCGAGCGTGGGGGCGGCTTTCGCGACGGCGGCGAGATTGGCCTTACGCATCTCCTCGGTGAGCGCTTCGAATTCGCCGCGCATGCCGCGTTTTTCGTCATCCGAGGCGAACTCGGCCTGCTTGCGCATCTCGTTCTGCTTCGCCTTCAGTTCTTTCACCTTCGAATCCTTCTGGGCGATGAACGCCGCGACACGAAATTTCTTCATGTCTTCAGATGAGACGCCTTCGACATCGGCCAGCAGATCGGCTGGCGTCATCGGCTTGGCCTCTTCGGCCTTAGTGACTTCGTTCTCGGGCTTGGTTTGTGGGGCGTCCTTCTGGCGCGCCTTGGCTTCTTCGGCTTCTTTCTCGCGAGCCCGCTGC
>Ga0114980_10000345_pt1 | contig 33400 bp, 38 predicted proteins | sample S_140806_EF_Meta_FD_87018 | JGI IMG/M metagenome (GOLD analysis project Ga0114980, IMG submission 87018) | Freshwater microbial communities from Lake Simoncouche, Canada to study carbon cycling - S_140806_EF_MetaG | ecosystem: Environmental > Aquatic > Freshwater > Lake | place: Lake...
AGTTCTTTTTCTTTTCTTTTTTCTTCCCGCTCCTTCTCTTTAAGTTCTTTTTCTTTACGTTTTTCTTCGCGTTCTTTCTCTTTAAGTTCTTTTTCTTTTCTTTTTTCTTCCCGCTCCTTCTCTCTTTCTTCCTTTTCTTCTACTACTTCTTCTACTACTTCTTCTTCTTTTTTTTCCGACATTTCCGACATTTCCGACACAAAGTTCTCTAATATTTCATCTACTCCTTTTTTCGACTTCTCTTCTTCTACTGCGTTTGCTACTAGTGACGCAAATATATCTTCTTCCACACTTTCACCATTCACTTCTAGCACTTTTTTTGACTTTTTTGGACGACCTTTCACTCCTTTTACTACCTTTTCTTTTTTTGCTGTTGGACGACCTCTTCTTTGTTCTACTTCTTCAAAGTGCACTTCGTCTATTGATTTTCCTCTTTTTTCCGCTTCTTCTTGCACTTCTTCCTTCGTTATATTCAGCCTCTTCATTATTTTCGTGTATGCTGTTGGCTTTCGACCTTTCGGATCTACGTATCCCATTATATTCTTCTCGATCCTCATATGAATTGTACCGTATTCCGGCATTTCTCCATCTTTTCTTTTTTCACAGTACTTACAGTACATTTCTCCTTCTTCCTTTTTGTTTTCACATTGCGTATATAGACCTTGGTTTAATCGTAAGGCTTCACAGCATTCTCTATCATATTCATTATTGTATGGCAGTGGATATTTACTTTTCTCTTTTTTATTTCCTTTCTCCTTACCTTTTACTTTACCTTTTTCTCTTATTCTTAGTTCTTCTATTTTCAGACGAACTAGTGCTTCTTCTTCGTCAAAACCATATTCTCTGCTACATTCTCTTATCGCTTTTCTCATCGCATCTTGTGCTACTTTCTTTAGCATGTTTGTTAGTCTGTTTGAAATCTCTAGTGACATTTTTTATTATATTTTACTTTCAGTATTTTCTTTCACAATTTACTTTCAGAATTTACTTCTTTTACTATATTACATTACCTCCTACATTCTTCATCCTTTCCTTTTCATTTTTTTTTTTTACTTACTTTTCACCTTTTACTAATTTTTTATTTACTTTACCTCCTCTTCTATTCTCTTACCTCCTCTTACCTCCTCTTTCCTCCTCTTACCTCCTCTTTCAATATCTTCTCCATTCTTCTTCATCTGACGTTTCGTTATCACTCGAACTTTCATACCATTTTTTAACTTTTTCATAAATTTCTACTTTGGTTGACACTGCAAACGTTACTGTTCGTTTATTTTTTTTTACTGGCTCTGTTTTCCTAATTTCTTCTTCTTTTTTTGAAGAAGCTATTACTTTAACGTCACTCGATACTATTTCCTTAATATTAAGTTGATCTACAACTTTCTTCGCATCTATTTTTAACTCAGATTTATTGAAATTATCTTTATTTGTATAATTCATATTTAATATAATTATATTTAAAGTTTTAACTTAAAGATCACTGATATCACTGTTTATTTTTTATTTTGTATAGAAAAGTTATTCAATTTTTTGTTTAAATTGTATAATTATAAATTTTTAGTATTTCAATTTTTTGCAAAAAAATAAAAAAATTGAAATACTTTTTATAGATTAGTGAATGTCATATATGATATAGTATTATTGAGTTTTAAGCTTACCGAAATTGTCTTTAAAAATGAATTCTATTAAAAGTCTTTACATTCCTTGCTTAGAAGTATCTGTTAACGGACAACAGTTAATCGATGTATTTTATACTAATGAAATCGCTACGGTAAGTAAGGTTACACTTGTACCCTTTTTAAAAAATTTAACGATATACAATAAGGCTTATGTGGATATTTTAGAGTGGCATGATACTGAGGTCTCATATAATTTTATCAAAAGATTACGCAATCCATCACGCGAAGCTAGACTTGTCTATTCTGATGACGACTGGTTCGCAATGTATATTAATGATGAACTTGATGATAATCACTGCCAACATTTATGTGCTACTACAACAATTAACTATATTGCTTTAAATGATGATGATGATGCAACCATTCCAACTTTTCAGTTTGGCAAAAATATCGATACAACAGAATGGGACGAAATTGAGCGCGAATTAAATGAAATGAAACTATACCAGCAGTTAGAGATTGATTTATGTTTATAATTTATTTAATACATATTTATTATTTATATTTAAAATTATATTGTCAAACGGGTTACTGTTAAATGTCGTAAAACTTAATCCTCATAAGAGGCAAAAGTTATCCCATAAAACCTTTTTTTTATTTTATTTGTATAGCAAATTGTTTGGGTTTAAATTTTTTTTTATTAATTTCTTTATTAATTTCGTCTTTTATTAATTTTATTTTATTAATTACTGTTTTCGTTTTTGTTTCTATATTTTTATTTACTACATCATTATGTATTATTTTATTAAATTTTTTTTCTCCGTTTTTTGCCATTACATAATATTCTTTTCTTTTTTTATTACATAATTCGCAAAAACATCCATTATCTATATAATGTTCTACTTGGATATCATTTATGTGTTGATTTTCTAAACATAAATTTAAATAAAACACATATTCAGCATGCGAGTAAGGTGTAAACGTAATCGTTGTTTTGTTTTTCCAAGTTTCCAAATATTTCTCTCTTTCTTCTTGAGAATAGTATATTTTTAAATACTTACATTCTGTAACTAAATCAAAAAGGTTTAATGGTAAAACATATTCTTTTTTAAATCGACTATATAAATCACCTATTTCTTTTATTTCAGTTTGGTAGTCGTTAATTAAAACTATATCTGTTTTCAATATAGTAGATAAAATTTTATCCCAGATACTAGAGTCGCATAAACGAATTTTTATGTATTTTATATTATTAACTTTTTTAATTATATATTTTTTTTCAAAGTCAAATTCTATAGTTTCACATATATTATATTTTTCAATATAATGGTCACCACAACCTATATGTGGAAACAATTTATTAAACCTATCACTTATTCTTTTAATATTGTATTTATTTATTTTGTCTTCAGTATTATTAAAATGATATGGAGAGATTTTTTCAAAAAATTCTGACATTTTTCTCTCTATTGGTGTTCTGTAAACATCAATTACAAATATATTTTTCCCTTGACTTGCCATAAATTCTATAATTTCATTGACAGTTACATTTTGTATTCCTGTTAAAACGTTTAACATTATATCGTCATGAATATGAATAACATTAAAACTTTTACCTAATGATATACGTAAAGAAGACACTAAAGTAGTTGAACCGACTTTTGGCGGAGTATAAATAAAAATAATATTTTGAATGTCAACTGTAAATATTTTATTTATTGCTTCTTCTATATTTTTATTACTCATATAGTTATATATTTTAAAATAAATAATATAATTATTTTAAAATTACGATTATTACAATTTAATGACGTCTAGAACGTCTTGAATGTCTACTGCGTCTAGAGCGTCTCGATTTTCTTCTTGAGCGTCTAGATCGTCTAGATCTTCTTCTAGAACCTCCCATAGCCGTCGTTTCATTATCATTATCATTATCATTATTAGGCATGTTTTCTTTGAAAGGAACTGTCGTTTCATCATAATGTGTCATTCCTTCGGTACCAGGCGTTTCTTCATTATCAGCACCTCCACGCTTTTTCTTCATCATATTTTTACAAATTGGACACATACAACTCATTTTGTGTCCATTTGATTTTTTTTTTCCTCCTGCCATGGTTAGTTCTGTTTTAACATGTTCCTCCATATTATACATTATGTCTAGATAAGTTTTTTATTATTCTCGTAAATAAATATATTTTTTTATTTTTCTCTAAAATAATATATTTTGTTAATTCACATAATTTGTCTACTTTTCTTCTGAAACGGTTTTCTTCACTTGTCTTTCGTTTTTCTTATTTGGCTTAACAAGTGTCCATTCTTTACGCTCTACATCTTTACCTCTAGGCCCTTCACCACGAACTCTTGGAACTCTTTGTTCTGTACTCTTTTCAGCAGTTCTCGGTGGTCTTTTTTGTCTCGGAACAACGACAGGCTCTTGAGCAACAGGTTGAGTATTTTGCTCTCTGTAAGTATTTCTTGCGATCTTAAACTCACGTCTAGTTTCGCACATTAATTTACCACCATTCACACCAACAACATGCGTGGCTTGATATTCATGTGGTCCTGTAGACTTACTTAAAACAAAATTCACGTATTCACCCTGGACTAAATATTTATATTGTTGGTTCTCTACTTCAACTGAACTATGATGCACGAATACATCACTTCCAGCACGCTCTCCTGAGGTTACAGTAATAAATCCATAACCAGTTGAATTATTAAACCACTTAACGCGTCCGAGTAAAGAACTAGACTGTGTTACACTATCTTGTTGTGTTGACATTATTATAAATAATTAATAATAGTTATCTTTATATTATTTTTGGGTTATATAATAAATATGCGAAACAACGAACCGCTCTAAATCTTTTTCTTTCGTTATATCGACATCTTCAATTTTGATATTAGAAAAATCAAAAAACTCTATATTATGGTGATATACATAGTCAAAAAAAGGCGTTAGGTCAATGTTTTCTTTATCTTGTATCTTATCTAAATCAAAATTATTATCCTTTGCTTTTTTAAGTGCGTAATTATAAATTGTTAACGCAATTGCATGCATTTTGTGATTTTTTTGCTGAACTGCTTGTTTAATTACCATTTTGAATATCAAAAAAATAGTCTCTATATAATCATTCATTTTTTCGTAAGTCATAAAATATATTATTTTTTATTTTTCGTTTTCTAAACTAATTTCTCTCTTAAACTCATTAATTAAAACTAAATAATCAGGATCTTCTTCAAACCTTAAACCTCTTACATACTTTATAAAGTATAATAATATGCGCGGAACTTCTGTATTTATAACTATTTCTTCTTTTAAATGACAAATTCCGGTGTGCGTGTCATTTTCCTCTATTTTCTGCCAATCTAAGTCACCCATGAAAAAATATATTAACATATATCCTAATGATTCAAGGTCATCGCGTCTACTTAGTTCCATATATTTATGTGAATTTATGCTAGCATATGTATAACTTCCTATTAGGCTACTTGTTTTAGAGCATTTAATATGCTCTCCATTTGTCCTGAACGTTTTACAAAACCCGAAGTCGATTATATATATATGTTTACTTTTACCGTTTAATCCTAGTAAAAAGTTTTCAGGTTTAATATCGCGATGTACTAGGTCCTTATCATGAATGAATTTAAGTAAAACAAGTATTTGTATTCCTATTTGTAAAGTTAAATTCAAAGTTAGCCGTCCTTTATCGTTTTTTACTTCTTGTAACGACTTACCCAATAAATTTAATACCATATAATAATTTAAATGATCTTTACCAAACCATTTTACAGTTGGAATACCTTGATAGTTTCCTAGATATTGATATATTATAGACTCGTTTTTTAACAATTTTGTGCCAGCTCTAATAGGTTCAATTTTAATAGCAACTTGCTCTTTTGTTCTTATATTTTCGCCCTTATGAATGTATCCAAACGAGCCTTCACCTATTTTATCAAGTAATTTATATTTGTTATTGATTAAATTCATAATTTAGATATAAAATATAAAAGTATCTAAATTATAATAAAAAATATTTGTAATTTATATGAAAAAAGTTTTTTTATTTTTTTTTGCTAACTTAATCATATTAATTACATTTACCATTATATATTATAGTTTATCACGAGACCATTTTACAAATTCGACAGACGGAGATGTACCTGACTTATACGACTATATATTACTATCTACTGGTGTCCAATCTGGAGCAGGATTAACTACTATATATCCAGCAACAAATATATCTAAATTATTTGTTTCTTTACAGCTATTATCGTTAATAGCAATTAATATTATAATTATTTATGTTTTCGTAAATTTTAAGAACTTGAAGATCTAATAATTTCTAATTTACTTAAATGTAAAGAGACTGGTTTGTGATTACATATTTTAACGTCATTAATGGTATTTCTTTTAACTTACTTAAAAGTAATATGTTTCCTGTGAGCTCCGCAATTTTCTCCATTTCACTAGAAATATTATTTATTTTTAAAATGGCCTTAACGAATTCTCCTAAAAATATATTCTTTTCTTCGGCTAATTTTTGCAGAACCAACTTACATTCTGCTATATTCTGTGCTTCAGTCCATTCGCCAAGATATTTTAATAAGTCATAATGTGTATAATAATCAATTCCAGTATTTAAACCTATACGCATTTCTTTATCTTGGTAATTATTATACATTTCGGTTATTCTCGTTATAATGTCATTTACATCAGTATCATGAATAAAAGGTAAATGTTCTTTAAAATCTTCACTAACAGATATATTTGTAAAACAACTTAACAGGCTGGCTATTTGCGTTGCAGTTAATTTATCAAAAATGTTATTTTCTAACAATTCAGCAAATACTAGACAATGTACTTCTCTTATTTGAGAAGCTATTTTACCTTTAAGTGTTAGTTTAAGGTTGTCTCTTGTGTCTAATATACAATTTTCGGCTTTCATAAAATCAATTATATTCTCAACACCAACACTAAGATACGTGTTTAGATTTGTACGCTGTTTATAAAGATCTGCGATCTCATTTTCTTTAAGTACTATTTTTTGATATAATGTTTTATCGTTTTCAATGAACTTATGTGTGTCGCATAACTGCTGTATTTGCCTGTCAATTTCTTTACGCTTTTTATTTACAGAATGTAGTCGTTTTTCTTGTAACTCTATATAACTTTCAATTATGGACCACGGGGTTTTTAAAGCGTTACAACATACCCTCATATTATCTAGTTCACCTTCCAATAACCTCATTTTTTTTTCGATTTCACACTGTTGGCTATTTAAGTCACCAGTGATCATACTTTTTTGTGAAAAGCCTACTAAATCATAATTACCAATGTCTACTAGATTTAGAACAAGGTTGAACGAAATTTTAAATTTAGACGTTAAAATCTGTGGATTACCATTCATCATTCGCTTATAATTAACGTGTTCAGTATCTCTAATCAAATTATTTAAATGTATAACATGTCCTACAGTGTCAAGACCTAAACGTCCTGCACGACCAGCCGACTGAGTATATTCGTGGCTCTGTAATATTCTCAATGAAGAACCATCGTGCTTATAAATATCTGTAAATATACACGTTTTTACGGGCAAATTTAACCCTATAGCCACTGTTTCTGTTGCAAACAATAGTTTAATAAATCCTCTAGCGAAAAATATTTCCACTATCTCTCTTAAAATAGGCAACATTTTGGAGTGGTGAACTGCGATACCTTTTTCAAGAAGTTTCACTAAATTTATGTACTCTGGTAAATGTAAATACTCTTCATAATTCGGCAACTTTTGACGTAAAATGAGTTCGCATTCTCTCTGTGCTATATACGGGACTTTGGTGTCGAACTCCAATAAATTCGTAGTTATTTCTTTGCAACATACTTCAATTTGTTTAATTGAAAATATATAACATATTGCAGGTGTCATTTCATTTTCAGTCAAATATTTAGCCACTTGGTTTAATACAAAGGGGCGTTTTACGCGAATATCCTTAGAATGAAGCAATTTCAACATTTTAGAAATTTTAAAATAAGTTTCATCATTAAACTTACCCCTAAAATTTTGGATAATATGTGGCTTATCTATAAGACTTTTTATTTCTTCTTGCATAGCTTTATCTTTAATTTGTTTAAATACACTTTGAGTAACAGTAACAAATGAATAGTGTATTAAAGGAACAGCTCTTTCTGTTTTTGATGTCAAATATACGATTTTTTTTGGTAAGTCGTTTATTTCACTTTTTGACCCTTTATTTTCAATCCATTGTGCGAACTTTACTGGGTCATCAAGTGTCGCTGATAATCCAATCATTTGAATATGACACGGTAATAACATTATAGAATTTTCCCAATTATGTCCTCTCGCCTCATCATTTATATAATGTATTTCGTCAAATATCACACAACCTAATTCGTGTTCAATATCCATTTCAAAGGATACAGACGAAGGCGTCGTTCCGTTATTACTTTTAATTTGATATAATTTATTTAAAAGTATCTCTGTTGTCATAACCAGTACATTAGCATCAGGATTATTACGAACATCACCAGTTACGATACCAACGCTAATATGGGGATATTTAAGCGTAAAGTCATTAAATTTTTGATTACTTAAACTTTTGATAGGTGAACAATAGATTACTTTTTTACCAATGGAGTGAAAAAAATCTACTGCGAACTCTGCTGGTAATGATTTTCCACTTCCAGTTGGGGCTGTTACTAAAACATGATGCCCTTCAACAATTCCTTCAATAGCCCATTTTTGAAATGTATGTAGTGGATAACTGAATTTTTCAAAATATTCTTTATATTTAGTCTCATTTTCAGTAGGATATTCTGTTATAGAGCAAACTTTTACCATTTGTTTATGAAAATATAATGATTATATAATAAATATGCTATTGTGTTTATATTGTTTATGTAATATATTCAGTGTCAGACTATATATCGTAATGTATTTGATATATTTTATTTTTATTTTTATTTTATTTTATTAATGTAAATATATTATATTACAATTACAAATAAAATTGAAATATAATTTAAAATACTTAAAGACAACATATTGAATAACTGTATCGTTTCCGTTTAAAAAATGGATACTAAAAAAAGATTTTTGCAAAATAGTAAAAACTTATTTTTCAGTATTGTTTATAATAAACAAATATCAATTAACTTAAATAAAAAAAAGTTAAATGAAATTATTGGGGTATTGTTATCATCAGGTTTTAATTTAAATACTTATGGGTATAATTCTGGCGACAACGAATATTGGGGTAAAAAAATAAATAAGGAAGAATGTTACTTATACTTTAATATAAAAATATATGAAACAAACATGTCAGTGTGTAAAATATTAATATCTTCACTTATAGGATCATATAAAGAATTTAATAATTTCGTTAATGCGTTTTACAAGAGAATTTATGCTTATAATAAACATATTTGTTAAATAAAAAAATATTCAAAAATGTATTACGCTTCGTCCAGCAACATTAGCGCCATTGCGGCATAATTATGTAAATCTATTAACGTATCACGTATTCCTTCGTCGCCAACTAAATTAACACCGTTCTTTGTAATAGATAAAGAACGTTGTATCTTATCTTCGATACGCATTAAAACACCAATAACACCAAATTTTGCAAATGCATCACCATAATCTATATTTTTTTTCTTAAACAACTCTAGTGCAGTTGACTGAACTGCGACCATCTGACTAACTCTATCTGGTTTTATATCCATAAATTAAATTACTATTTTCTTTTTATGTTTGTTTTTTTGTCTATTTAATTTCTTTAAGTTGTATTTTCAATTTATTATATAAAAAATTCAAAATTTTTTTCCAAGACTTTTTTGGGAATTTCAAAAATGGACAAAAAAAATGTCCAATTTTCATTTTCCGAAAAAAGTTTCCGAAAAAACCTGTCGGGAGACCATAATTGAAAATTAACGTCTCGCAACTTTTAAAAAATTTTTAAAATTGTTACGATAAATTTTTTATAAAAAAATGTCCGATACAATATTTTGAGATTTTCATTTAGAAAAATCTCAAAATATATAAATAATGCCAAAAAATGAGATCGACTATTCTAACACGATAATATACAAACTAGTATGCAAAGACAATACGATAAATGATGTGTATGTCGGACACACAACGAATTTTATTAAGCGAAAATATCATCATAAAGCTTGTTGTATGAATTTAAACAAAAAATTAAAAATATACGACATAATACGTAATAACGGAGGGTGGAATAATTGGGATATGGTCTTAATTGCTACATATAATTGCAAAAATGCAAAAGAAGCACGTTCAAAAGAACAATATCATAATGAATACATAAATTTACAAACTAAACAAATTTATTCTTACGATGAAAATAGCCGAAAAATTTGTGTTTTCTGTAAATTATCATGTGGTGAAAGTCATATATGTAAAAAATATGAAACGAATATAGATGTCAATAGTGTAGCACAATATGCGAAAAAAATATATGGTAAGGATGACGCAGAGGACAGACAAATGTCTCAAAAATTCGCATCAAAATTCGGTTACTGTAATACATCACAAAATACACTTATATCTAAACAAAAAACCACACCGAAACAAAAAAAGGATTACAAGGATGACGTTTTGGAGGACATTTTGGATGACGCTAATGTCTCAAATTCAAAATCAATTCATAATTGCAATTGTGGAAAATCTTACCTACATCGTCAGGGATTATGGAAACATAAAAAAACTTGTGAAACCTTAATCTCGAAATTTCAAAATAAAAAAGAAGACTTAAAAAAAGACAATGATATAAAAGCGCTTACTGATTTGGTGTTAGATGTCGTAAAACAAAATCAAGAATTAACAAACAAAATTGTAGATATATGTAAAACAGGACAAAGTATAATAACAAATAATAATAATAATAATATAAATTCACATAACAAGACATTTAACCTCAATGTATTTTTAAATGAAACATGTAAAGATGCAATGAATATTATGGACTTTGTCGACTCACTTAAACTACAGTTAGCTGACTTAGAAAATGTAGGTAAATTAGGTTACGTAGAAGGTATATCAAATATAATTGTCAAAAACTTGAAAGCACTAGATATACATAAACGCCCTGTTCATTGTAGCGATTCAAAAAGGGAAGTAATGTATATTAAAGATGAAAACAAATGGGAAAAAGAAAATGAAGAAAAAAACAAACTAAGAAAAGCCATAAAAAAAATAGCAAACAAAAATTCAAGGTTATTACCACAATTTAAAGAAAAACATCCAGATTGTGGTAAGAGTGACTCACCCTTTTCAGACCAATATAACAAGCTCATAATTGAAGCGATGGGTGGTTCAGGTGATAACGATTTGGAAAAGGAAGATAAAATAATTAGAAAAATAGCAAAAGAGGTAACAATTGATAAAAGTATTGAATATAATAATTTAATAGACTTATAATTTCTTTGTAGTATTTTTCTTATTGCTATTCATCTTTTTATCACCACTACTAGTCCTATTACTGATTTTATTACTTATTTTTCGAGTTAAAGAATTAGGCGACTTAAGTTTAGATGAAGTAGTAAAGTTACTTGATACTGGTGTGAATTTATTAAAGTCTTCGTAATTTTCCAACACCTTCTTTTTAACCAATAAATCGATGTCGCCCTTATTTCCTTTAAGTTCATTTTTTATATGTTTTAATTCGTCATTTAAATTAAAATCCTTATTAATAATCATATATGTTTCGAGCTTTAACAATTCTACTATAGCTGACTGAATTTGCTGAATTTTTTCAGAATTCTCAACATAGTGTTCATGTAATTTGTTAATTTTTGCAGTTGTCATTTTTTGACCCATTATAGCAGATAAATATTTATTTACTTTTTCGTCAATAAATATAGCATAACCGCGAATAACCTTTCGCAAATAGTTTGAAATATGTTCTTTATCTTTGAAATATTCAAATACAATCTCAAGTAATTTACTACTTTCTATATTCGGATTAGAGAGACAAAGTTCAGTAAAAAACATGTTCCATGAAATACAATATCCAATATCTTCAAGTTCATTCGTTTTAAGATCGCTTTCTGCTTCTAATGCTTGAAGTCCTTCAATAGCAGGACACACTTCTTCTGACTGAATATAATTGATTTTTTTTATACCTTTATCGTGCAAAATGGCGTTAACTTTATCTACAAATGCTTGTACTGGTTTTTTTATTTTTGCGGCGTCCTTTTTAACAGTCATATAGTAAGCTCCATGTGGTTCAAAATGTTCAAATTGGTTAAACTTTTTTCTGTAAATCAACAAATTTGAATGGTTAACATTTTTATTATCATATACAGTAATCGGTATTACAAGTGTTTTATAATTACGGTGTAGACAATCTACAAATGCTTCAGCTACCGTATCAATATGATTATCAAATAGCTCTTTTTTAGATTTAGATACTCTACTCATAATATTAAAATTAAGCCCAAGTAACCTAAACTCAGGATCTTCGCAATATATAAAACAATCACTTTTATATTTTTTAAACAAATATAAATAAAAAATGGTCTCTATTTCTTCATATCCTAAAAAACTACTTAGTATCTTTTTTCCATTTTCGTTAAGTTTATCAAATGTTTTTACAATTTTCTCTCCTTGTTTATATGGTTTAGGTAATTTAATATCTAATTCTCCAGAAGACATATATAATAAACAAAGATTTATTATAACAAATATAATCTGATTTTTTTCTTAAAATTTTCTTCATTATTGAATAGAAATAATTTGAATTTTTGACATTCAAAATTATTAAAATTGTCTCGCATTGTAATTCTAGAAGACAATTTAAGTTCCGGTAAAAATACAATAAATTGAAAAAGACCATCATTTTTAACTATTTTGTCAAATAAATATCCATCATATTCTTTTTCTAATATATCAGGATTATTATTACAGAGATCAAGTAACGTGCAGTCGCATTGAACTTTTCGGATTGAACGCATAGTCGTGTTAATATATTCAAGCTCTCCTAGCCATTTATTATAAAATTCTTCCACATTTTTAGAAAACTGTATAAGTCCAATGACTTCTTGAAATTTAGCCATATTTAATAAATCCACTAAACGCCTAATAGGACTAGTAATATGAATATAAGCGTCCATATTTAGTAACTCGTGACGCGAATCGCTTATTTCGTATCCGTTTATATATTGTCCTGATGCACTATGCCAAATTTTAATAAATTTCCCGACATCTTCGGGAATACAATCAGGGACTGATATTTCTCTCTTCATAACAGTAGAACGAAATATTCCAGTATTATGTTGAATTAATTCTTTCGCGCAGTAATAATTCATAAGGATCATCAAGTAGCATACTATATCGTGACTATTTTTTATGTTGTTAATATATTTGATTTTCTTAGATAATTTTTTAGTCGTTTCTAGTAACATCTGATATTTTTTATTTAAAATCAGTGGCTCTTCTTCATAGCGATAATTTTTAAATACTTTTATGAAACAATTTGAGTATCGAATATCTATAATATTATTATTTTTTATAAAAATGTCAGTAACAAACGCAACCCTCGTAACATTTTCTTGTAAGCTACATAGGCCGTCTGATAATATGGTCGGTAACATAGGACGTTTTTTATCCGGTAAATAAATGGTTGATATGCGTCGCGAAAATGAATTCCATAGGTTAAGGACTTCCATCCATATTGTAACATTGGATATGTATATACTTAGTTGTTTTACGTCATCTTCCTTATCTATAATACTAAATCCGTCGTCGAAATCCTGGCTATTGGTAGGGTCAATCGTTATAATTTGCCATAACTCTTGATTTGTTCGGTCTTCAATTGTAGGATATTTATTTTTAATGACTTCAATTAAGGTTTCAAGTGACTTATTATTAAACGAGTTAATAGCATCCTTGTTAAACTTTTGAATAGATGAGTTTAAACTTTTACAATATAATTGATACTCATAAAAGTTATCAAGTACATCAACCTCACCTATAACGTTACTAAGTTTTCCGTGTGGATGTTTATCGTCCCATTCGCTGAATGTAATTGTGACATACAAGTTGTTAAAAACCTTGGAAAATCCCAATTGTTTCATTTCGTACGGAACTAGAAACGGAGGTAAGCGCATATCGTCAGGGACACACTTATATAGAAGTTTTCCTGTATTATTTTTTCCTTTATTTCCTTTATTATTATTCTCTCTTCCATATGTTTTGTTACCTAATAAAATTAATACACCTGGAATAGGAGGGCCAGATCTTACAGAGGAATGTATTAATTTTACATTATTTTCTTCATCAAGAGAGAAAACGTCATTTGAAAATAGTTTAGCTTTCAACGGATTAAACTCGGTACACGCTTCAATTTTATTAAAACTATTAGTGTCGAATATATCCCATGAGCTATAATTCCTATCATTTACAGAGATCTTTAAATAGTTCATTATATATTTTTATTACGATATATGTAGTTACGTTTATATCTTTAACTGTATTTAGAATAAAATATATTTTATAATAAAAATGAAATAAACAAATAAGAATAACCAATATTTAAACATTATATCTATTAAATTATATAATAAAACACGTTAAAAATGAGTTCTACAAATAGAAATATTATTAACCAACAACCTAATTATTCAAGTATGATAACGAGAAGTCAGACAACGAATATAAGAAATAGTAGTCATATAATAAATAATAGGAATACTATAAATGTGCGTTGTATGTTTTGCCACGAACTCGGTCACGATGTAGTCGGTTGTAATGACGATAGACTAATAGAATTTCAAGTAGAGTGTCGCGAGAAAAAAAGGGTTTTTAACAGACATAACAGACTTTACGCACCGCATTATTTTAGAGACTGGGTTTTTGATAAATTTATGGAGAATAATAGACTAGTACGAGCATTCGCTATGAAAAAAATACGTAGTATTACGGAAAATAGTGACGTGTTTAATGTTGTACACGGTATTGTATTATTTGAATATCCTACAGACAATTTTAGCACCATTAGTTATTTTCAACACATAGGCAATATTAATAATGGAAATAGTGGAAATAATGGAAATAGTGGAAATAATGGAAATAGTGGAAATAGTGGAAATAGTGGAAATAGTAGTGACGTCATCAACCTATCTGCTGTATTTTATACGTTAGACCTTTTTGACGAAATAGTAAGACATTATAACGAAAATTCTACACAAAAAATCAAAACTACTATTGAAAATTTAAATGCAGACGAGACAATCGTTAAATATGAATGCTCGATATGTTACGAAAAACAAGAAAAAAAACATTTTGTAAAACTAGATTGTCAACATGAATTTTGTAATGAATGTATAAAAAATATTATGAAAACACAGACGAATTTATGTTGTGCACTATGTAGAAAAGAAACAACACAACTAGTATGTTATACTGAAGATGTTAAATGTAAGTTTTACACCTTTTAACATTTACTACGCCGATTATTTACTATTTCCAATTTCCAATTATCTAAAAATATATCCAAATCATCTTCATCTCTTAAATTTTCAATTAAATAAATCGGATTATATAGTTTCTTTGCACTAGGTTCTCTTACTTTTTCCCATAACCATTTTCTTAATTGTTTCTTGAATTTTAAACAATAATACAAATGACGAAAATTATTTAATATTTGTATATTTTTTTTTATTTGAATCAAACTAGTATTATTTACTATTTCGGAAATAGGATTATTATAGCAATATAATGTTTTTAGATTTTGCGGTAAATTCGGTAACACATGTAATTGATTATCAAAACAATATAAATCTTCTAGTTTTTGCGGTAAACTCGGCAAACAAGTCAATTGATTATTATAACAACATAATACTTTTAAATTTTGTGGTAAAGTTTGCAAAGAAGTTAATTGATTACTAGAACAAGATAATCTTTGTAGATTTTGTGGTAAGGTTGGCAAATAAGTTAATTCATTATAAGAACAATATAATTCTTGTAGATTTTGCGGTAAAGTCGGCAAAGAAGTTAACTTATTATAAGAACAATATAATATTTTTAGATTTTGCGGTAAAGTTGGCAAAGAAGTTAATTTATTATCAGAACAAAATAATCTTTGTAGATTTTGTGGTAAGGTTGGCAAATAAGTTAATTCATTATAAGAACAATATAATTCTTCTAGATTTTGCGGTAAAGTCGGCAAAGAAGTTAACTTATTATTATTACAATATAATATTTTTAGATTTTGCGGTAAAGTTGGCAAAGAAGTTAATTCATTATCAGAACAAAATAATTTTTGTAGATTTTGTGGTAAAGTAGGCAAAGAAGTTAACTTATTATAAGAACAATATAATTCTTGTAGATTTTGTGGTAAAGTTGGCAAAGAAGATAACTTATTATAAGAACAATTTAATATTTCTAGATTTTGTGGTAAAGTAGGCAAAGAAGTTAACTTATTATTATTACAATTTAATATTTTTAGATTTTGTGGTAAAGTATGTAATAAAGTTAATTGATTATCAGAACAATTTAATTCTTCAAGATTTTTGAATCTGGTTAAATTCGGTAAAGATTTAATACCCTTATTACTAATATTAAGGGTTGATATGTCTTCAGATAAAGAATTTAAATATTTTCCAATATCGGTTGTCATTTTAGTATGTATATGGTTAGTGGTTTAAATTATATTTTTTTTAATTCATTTTTTTTAATTCATATTTTTTATTATTTATGAAATTTATTTATAAATAATCGGCGTTTCACTTCGTAGTAAATGTTAAAAGGTGTAAAAAAATGATTATAATAAACCTACAAAAATAAAAAATAATAAAATATTTAATTGTGACTGTAACCTAATAACCGTTTTGCCTACTTTGACTGCAAACCTAGAAAGGTTATCTTGTGAAGAAAATTTATTGACATCTCTTCCTGCTAAGTTACCTACGAAACTTGTAATCTTCAATTGTAGCAAAAACAAAATATCCGTTCTTCCGCCTCTAAACAAGAAAATGTACCATTTAAATTGTGCTAATAATTCTATAACATCTTTACCTGCACTGAACGATAATATGAATTGGTTAAATTGTGAAAATAATTTAATCGAAAACTTGCCTAAATTAAACGAATGGTTAAAACACTTAGAATGTCATAATAACCGACTAGTTACCTTACCAGTTTTAAGTGGAAATTTAGAATTCTTAAAATGTCAATAAAATGAATGATGCAAAAAATAAAAAATAAAAAATAAAAGGGTTTCTATTAAGTGTTGTAAAACTCGAACACCTCATAAGAGGGTAAGAGTAATCCCATTATTTTTTTTATTTTATTAAATTATTTTTCAGAAAATTGATTTATACAAATTTTGAAATAAAAATTGAAATAAATTTTTATTTTAAAGCATATTTAAACTATAACAAACATATACCAAAAATGACAACTTCTATTGAAAGATATTTGAATTCTTTATCTAGCGACATAGATAGTCTTGATATTAATGGTAAGGACATTCAATATTTACCAGATTTAAAAAGATTTAAAAATCTAAAAACATTATTTTGTGATAATAATAAGTTAACTTCTTTGCCGACTTTACCGAAAAATCTAGAAGAATTATATTGTTCTAATAATCAGTTGTCTTTGTTGCCTAATTTATCGGAAAATTTAAAAATATTATGTTGTTATAATAATCAATTAACTTCTTTGCCAACTTTACCTCAAAATCTAGAAGAATTATATTGTTTTAATAATCAATTAACTTCTTTGCCGACTTTATCGGAAAATCTAGAAGAATTAGATTATGGTAATAATCCTATTTACGAAATTGTAAACAATAATTGTTTGATTAAAATAAAAAAAAATATAAAAATATTAAATAAATTTCGTTATTTATATTATTGTTTAAAATTTAAAAAACAGTTAAGAAAATGGTTATGGGAAAAAGTAAGAGAACCGAATATAATGAAAATATACAGTCCAAAGTATTTAGTTGAAAACTTAGATGAGGATGATGATTTGGATACAGTTTTAAAAAATTTGGAAATAATAAGTAATCGATATGTGTTAAATAAAAGGTAAATATTTTATTGTATCATTATCATATATATTTATTTTGTAAGGTTGATTTATTCCTTCAACATAAACCGTATCTCCTGTGAATAATCTGTTACAACCATATTCGTTCGTGCAACTTTTACCATTATGTAAAATAGGTAATTTTATGCTATTTCTTTGGTCACTTATAGTATAATACTGCCATTTATCACGATTAGTAAATAAAGGTCTACCCATTAATGGAATTATTTTTTCCTTATTATCTTTATTATTAATAGGTGTTAATATACCCATTTGTCTATAAGAGGTATCGACTGCCCCAACATTTGTAGAAACGTTGATGGGCACAACACCTTGAAATGTTGGCATAATATATCGTTCATCACTTAACGGAGGAGAATACGGATTTAATAACGCATCACGAGGAACAGATAAATTTGAATAAGGAATATTTGGCAATCCAAACCCAAACAATCCTCCCCCATTTATATTTTCTCTCCTTTCTTCTTTTATTATAATTTTTTCTGATGGTTGATTATTTACTGTAATATTTTGTCTAACAAAATAAAAAAATAAACCTATAAAAATAATTAAAATAAATATAGACATGTTTTCTATACATATAACACCTGGAGGGCACTTTTTCATATTATATAAATATAAATATTATAATATAAATATAATAAAACATAAAATAAAAAATAAAAAATATAAAATCCAGCTCTCAAATATAAAATAAATATTTTCTATATTCAAAAATACACCTACTACATAAATGTAGTAAATATATTTTGTCATTCCAAAAAAAATACTAGGACTATTTTATATTATATACACTAAGTTAAAGAAGGCATAGGTCCGCCTCATCCACCTCTCATAGAATATTTTCTTTTCGTAAAAGACCTGCCACATGCTTTACAAAAACCTTTATTTTTTCCTGTCCTTCCCCTTCTTTTAGAAAATCGCTTATTAACTGCTCGTATACTCTTCATATATAATACATTATAAAAAAATAATTTAAAGAACCTCAGGCACAATTTCGCCATTATCGACTTTGCTTTCTGTTTCACTTTTCTCTCTACTTTCATCTGGTAAAGTTTCATTATTTTTGTTTAACTCTGTAATATTTATTTTTTTTACTACATTTCTTTTAACATTTTGAATTTGTAATGCGTGTAATGCAATATATTGTATTATAGCAAAATTATTCATATAAGTCCTATAATGAAAGCATGAAATACTTGTATTACTATCATTAAATTTAATACTATACCACCAGTAAGCAGGTATAAATAAAGTTTTACCAGGAACAAGCGTAAATTCTAAACATTTAATTTTATCAAAATCAGCAGAATATTTCGTTTGTGGTGTCCATGGGTTAACAGGAGACCTGAATTCAAAATTCTCATAGTCATAAATTGGATACAAATATTTGGTACTATGCGGAGGAGCCATTTTTATTTGTGCGCTTCCCTGAGTTAAAAGAAAATAATTTCTATAATTAATCTCATACCGAAATGGTGTGTGTGTCAATTTACTCGCCATCATAATATCGTAGTTACAATTTGATACCATATAAGGCCTTAAAAAATCATCGTTATATTTAAAATTTTTTATGACACCAGTTTCTTCTAAAAAATCCGTATTATTCTCAGAGAAGTAGCAACTTGTTTTATCTTCGTCAAAAAGTTTGACAGCAGAATGTAATGGTAAAGGCATATAAAGTTCTTCGTTAACGTCGTTAACGTTATTTTCGTTTGTTGCGTTTCTAATTTTGATTTCAAATGCGTTATAATTATTTGTAATATAACTCTTATTAGATGTGTCAGTAATTTTTTGTGATTCGAAATCAAACAAAACTGGTTGCCTTAAATCGCATATTTCTTCCAGCCTTTCTTTAGATGGTTGGTCGACTTCATACATTTCGAGGTCTGTGCTTGTTTTAAGGTGAAAATTTATATGTAAATAAATGAATAACACTAAACAAAATATAAAAAATCCCATTATAATTTTTATCATAATCTTAAATAAAAATAATAATAATTTTTGTAAACTATAACGAAGGTATCAGAAACTAATAACTAAATATCGTATTATACAACCTTCGGCGCAATAAAAAAGACCACACTACTTTCATCACCTAAATCATAATTGATCCTCATAGGTTTATCAGGACTTATAGAAATTTGAACCTCATTAGAAAGCTTATTCGTTAAACACATTTTATTAATATAAGTCAAACTGTAGTTCAAATCAACTTCTTCACCTTCTAAAATAGCGAATTCAGTTAAATCATCGATAGGAATATCTACAAGCATTTCTCCAGTTACGCCGTTTGTAATTAAGTCGATTTTGGTCTCATTACATTTAATATTAATATCGTTTCCGAATAAAATCATTTGAGAAAAGATGTCGCATATCTTTTTAGAAGATATAATAAACTCAGCATTATATTCAACATCAGAGACACCCAATTCTTCATAATCAAAATCAGCTAAAGGTATTTTAAAATATTTATTAAATTCATTTTTCGTGTGTTCTTGTTCTTGTACTAAATCAATATTTAAATAATCGTCTGTTTCGTAGCGAATTATCACATGTAGTCCTTCACCCTTATTACTTATAATAGAGTGAAATATACTCGCGTCTACACAAATATTAATACTATCAGGTACTTCATAAAGAGTAAACCATTTACTTTGGATATTGATATCAAAAAGGCAAATATGTGATTTATCCATTCCTTGTATATGTATTTTGTCCTCTTGAAAATTTATATTTACTAAAGTAGAACAATTTTTTAATACTTGAAAAAGAGCAACAAATAAATCTTTTTTATGCTTATCACAAATAGAAACCTTCATATTTTATTATATTCAAAATTTTATATTTATATCTTTTATAATTATAAAATAATATTTTATATACCTTGATTAGCTAATTCTTGTTTAATAATATTTTTCAAATCTACAGACAAAATAGCTGAATTATCATGTTCTATTTCGGCACTATCAGTTAAGTCAACACTGCTGTTATCTGTTAAATTAAAATTATCCGTTAGGTCTCCAGTATCAGTTACACTAGGAATTTGCCTTTCAATATCTGCAATAGCTGTTTCAAAATCAGTAAATCTTTCATTTGTCTCATTAACGTATGTATCAAATTTAACAGTTAAACTTTTAAGCAAATCCTTTGTTTCTACTAGATCTCGCTCAAGTCTGAAAATTTTCGCTCTATTTTCGTTATTTAATGAATTATTTTTTGTTAACTCATCGTTAAATGTTTTAACTTGCTTACCAATTTCAGCAAGTTCATTGATAAATTTATTGATTTGTTCGCCATTACTAGTTCCATGTTCTCTCTTTTCGAGCGAATCTAATCTTGTCGCAAAATTAGTTAATACACTGTTATCAATTATTTTAGAATTCTCTGGGATACTACTATTTTCCGCACCTAAATTTAAGCTGTGCTCACCATTTTCAAGGTCAATAATAAATTGTTCTACACGCCCTAAACGTAAGGTAATTAATCCAATTGCATCAGAAATACTTATCTTACTAAAAGGAAGCCCGTTAGCTGTTTGCTGTTGTTGCTGTTGCATCTGTTGCTGTTGCTGTTGCTGTTGCTGTTGTTGCATTTGCTGTTGCATCTGTTGTTGCATTTGCTGTTGCATCTGCGGAGGTATTGGTGGCTGACCTCTTGCCATACGGACATTTGGTGTTTGAGGTACAAATGATGCACTTGAGCCAATAGATGTAACGGGTCTGTTTCCGCTAACGGGTGGTGCTTGTTCGTTTGCTCTTCTGGCTCTAGCGGCAGCTATAGATCTTGAACTACTACTCATAATAATAATTATTATTAATACTTTGTTTTTAAATTACTTACGCAGTTAAACAATTTTACACTTTTTAAAATTTTTCTCTCTAAACCTAAAAAATAAACTCGCATATTTTAAGCAATCATTCGCATTTTTATGGGTTCATGACACTTATAGCCGATGACCTCAAAGTCTTCAACTTGATAGTCTCCTATATTTTCTTTAATTTCTTTAATAATAACTTTCGGAAACTCAAAAGGAACTCTGTCAAGTATATCTTTCATAGGTTCTATATGCTCTTCATACAAATGACAATCCCCCATAAAATGTATAAACTCAACTGCCTCTAAACCGCAATGTTTCGCTAACAAATGCGTTAAAAAAGAGTAAGAAGCTATATTAAAACTTGTCCCTAAGCACAATCATTCGACCTTTGAAAAAGAGCACAGCTTAATTGGTTACCATTTAGCACACGAAATTGACACAGTATATGGCACGGAGGAAGCACCATTTGGTCTAACTGTTTTGGGTTCCAAGCTGTCAATATAAGTCTCCTACTACCTCTGGTTTCAGGATTTTTAAGTTGTTCTATAATATATTTTAATTGATCTACGCCTCCAAATGGATGGTTATCAGTCAAATTTTTACCAGTAAAGCAGTTATAGCTGGCACCAAATTTACGCCATTGGTATCCGTAACTAGGTCCAATCATTCCTTCCGGATATAAATGTAGTCCTCTTGAATCTAAAAATTCGCGGGTGCTATTACCATCCCAAATATTGACACCTTGTTTCTGTAATATTTTTGCATCAGTTTCACCACGAATAAACCATAAAAGCTCTTTTAAACAAGTTTTCCATGCGGTTTTTTTAGTCGTCAAAATAGGGATTGTTCCGTTTTTAAGTGTGAAACGCATAGGAGATCCGAAAATACATTTGGTTTTACCATTTCGTCCTTCTTCCCAAACACCATTTTCAATAATATTTTCAATTAAATTTATGTACTGGTATTCTTCATGAGAACAATTATTAATAGAATTATTAATAGAATTAAAAATATTATTCGAAACTGAAGTATTTAAATTCATTGTTTTATGTTTACTACAATTATTTTTATATTATTTTAGGCTTTTAGATATATTTTTTAGTATAATAAATAATATGAATTTTTAATTTCTTATTATACACTATAAAAAGATATGGACGATACAATCGAACCGAATAAAAATTTTTTCAAGCACGTTTTTAATTTTGATGACGAGACAAAAGCAGAAGTATTAAATAATATTCAATTCTCATTATTAGCGATTGTTCCTGTGGCGATACTTAGTAAATCAATAAAAAAATATATTCCTGATGCAGACGACCAAAAGGGAAGTTTAGAAATATGTGCCGAAATAATTATCCAGGTTATTGTTACATTTTTATCTTTTATGATAATAGGTAGAATAATAACTTATATTCCTACATATAGCCAAACTAATTATGCAAATTTTCACGCTGTCTATAGTATAATACCATTTTTAATGATATCAATCAGTTTACAAACTAAAATGGGAGAAAAAATAACGATCTTAACAAACAGATTAAATGACTTATGGAATGGTACAACGGATAATAAAAAAAATAAAAAAGGATCTTCTGTAAAGGTATCCCAACCGATTTCTGGCCAAATAACAGGACAAATGATGAATAACGCAGCCGCAAATCAGGCACTATACTCAACAGGAACAGCAATAAGTTCTTTACCGATGGTTGATTCACAGAATACTGTCTCTTCACAACAATTACCAAACTATAATGATATGTATAAACAAGATACGACACCTCTTGTGAATGCATCGACGCCTGGACAAGGTCAACCTGAAAGTATGGCAATGATGGAGCCTATGGCGGCAAATTCAGTTTTAGGCGGAGGTTTTGGAAGTTCTTGGTAAAAAGTGTGGTTTATAAAAAATATAAATAAAAAATAAAAAATATAAATAAAAAATAAAAAATAAAAATAAAAAATATAAATAGGCTAAAGTAATATAGAATATAAAAATATATAAAAATATATAAAATATATAAACAAATGAATGCGAAAGATGCTGAAAAATTAATGAAAGCTTTAGACGATGATACAAACGATAACTTATTTAACTTTACTACAAAAAAAATAAAAGAAATGAATACAAAGATTTTAAATGAACTTTATCTATCTAAAAAAGAGACTTCAGAAATTCTAAGTAAGTTAAAAGATTATATATACGTAGATGAAATGAATGAATTAAAATACGGTACATATATAAGGTGGATACCAATAGAAGACCCAGAAAATATTCAACTAACAAAAGGTGCTATATTTTGTGAACTGAAAATAACTGATGACGGTATAAAGTGTGTATGCAAAAATTTCGGTTATATTAACAAACATTTTAAGATAGATATGGATAAAAATTTAATATTTCGTAAATTAACTAGCCAAGAGTTAGTTTTACTTGCAGCATTAGATCATTTAGCAAATTAAATATTTATTGCGAAACTAAATTTAAAAAGATTTTATAACCTTTTAGTAAAATAATTATGTTAAGAAACAACTTAATTATTTTAAATCCGAAGCGCGATGTCTTAGATAAAACAAATAATAAAAACTTTTTTGAAATAAAAAGTAGAGAGAAAAACACTTATTTTAATAAAATAATCGGATATAAAGAAAAATATATAAATACTTATTCTTCTAAATAGTTAAATGATATACATAAATCATACAAAAAAGGCTGTATTTATACATATACCTAAAACAGGAGGTACTTATATAGGTCCTACACTCGTAAAATATTATGGCTTTACAAGTTACTTACCACTAATACAAAAAAAAAGACCAGACCATAACTATTATTGTAAAACGAACTTATTTTATCCTATAAAAACGGGAAATCCTAACTATGATAATTCTTTTTTCAACAAGGTATGTGGCATATTGTTATATTGTAAAACAAGCTACTACTTAAATGAAAAAATGAATATGAATGAAGAGAAATGGAAAACATATAAAAAATTTTGTTTCATCCGAAATCCATATTCAAGAGCGTTATCAGGATGGAAACATGTAAATACAATTTTAAATTTAAACACGTATTTTTATGACTATATAAGTAAAAACAAATATTTGGTATCAGATATAGAATACGGACATGTATTTATGTCACAAAAACAGCAAATCCAAGAATTAGATGGAACTTGTGGAATAGATTTAATAGGTAAATTCGAAAATTTAGAAGAAGATTTTAGATTTATACTAAATGATATAGGATTTGACAATATAATACATATTCCTAAAAAAGTCAATGTATCAAACGAAGACGGCTCTGATACAATTTTGTTAGAGAGAAAAACTGTACAAAAACTAAATGAGTTATTTAAAGATGACCTAGAACTATTTCATTATACAAAAATAAACGTATAAGATTTATAAACGTATAAGATTTATAAATGTAAAATTTTTATTAACATTTTTTTACGCAGTCTTTAAATACTTCATCATTTTGCATATCTTTACTGTCTAATAAATTATTTAGTTCAAGGTCAACATAGTTTTTCTTACCAAATAAAGAAGCTAATTTATTGATTGCTTTATATCTTTTATCTTGTTGAATTTCTTTTATAAATTTAGTTTTACATTTAGTTTTACAGTTGTTATTTTTTTGACCTCCTTTCATTTTCTTAAAAGTAACAGATTGTTTACCTTTACATTTAAAATTTCGTCTTGTTAAACCCTTATTTTTAAAAATTGTTCTGGTGCAAATACCTATAGAACGTGCTTCATATGTCGGGTCTATTTTTTTTATACACCTACATAATTTAGTAGCAAGAATTTTTTCAGTTTTTTCTTTAAGTTGTTTCATTGAGTTAGGTATGGGTTCATTATAAAAATTTAATATTTTTATATAGTCTTTTTTTGTTAATTCAGACATGTTTTATTACTATATATTATATTTATTTTTTTTATCTAAAATACATCCGATAAATATATTTTAAAATCAAAAAAACTATACATATATAAGTAATGAAAATAGTTGTTTTTGACTTAGACGAAACTTTAGGTTACTTTACCGAGTTAGGTATTTTATGGGATTGTTTAAATAATTATTTAAACATAAAAAAAAGACAAAAATTAAACCAAAGCGACTTCAATGCAATATTAGATTTGTTTCCTGAATTTATTAGACCAAATATAATAAATATTCTAACCTACTTAAAGAATAAAAAGAAAACAAACTGTTGTAATAAAATGTTAATATATACGAATAACCAAGGGCCTCCAGAATGGTGTAGACATATAATTTCTTACTTTGAAGATAAATTAAGCTTTAAATTAGTAGACCAAATAATAGCCGCTTTTAAAGTTTATGGTAAACGTGTAGAAATATGTAGAACATCACACGATAAGACACATAAAGATTTACTTAAGTGTACGAAGATACCACATAGTACAGAAATATGTTTTATGGATGATAGCTATTATCCCAACATGACAAATGAAAATGTATATTACATTAACATAAAACCATATTTTTATGACTTAACTTTAGATCATATGTTAGTTAAATTGAAAAATAGCGATGTATGTAAAAAAATTGTTGAAAATGAAGAATTTGAAGAGTTTAAAGAAATAATGAATGTTGAATTTAAAAGATATAAATATGATGTAGTAGAAAAAAACCCAAAAGAATATGAGGTAGATAAAGTATTAGGTAAACAAATTTTAATTCATTTACAGGATTTTTTTAATAAAACAAAGAAAAATGTTACTAGAAGACATAGTACCAAAAAAAATGTTACAAAAAAAAATAAAAAATACAAATAAAAATTAAGTATTTAAGTGTTGAACAATATAAATAAATTTTAAATAATTATTTATATTAAAAATGTACGCATCATATAGTAAGAATGACTTAAAAGAATTATATCAAAAACACAAAGTAAAACAAACTAAATTATTTATTGGTGGTGTTATAGCTTTAGTAAAGTGTTCTGTAATTGATAGAGCTACTATAGGAGAAACAAGTTACATTTATGCAACAAATTATCCTGAACATGTTTCTCCAGACGATAAAATTGTTAATGAAATTCAAAATCACCTACAAGAGTTGTTTACAGATATAAAAGTGAGTGTTCATAACCTTAAAAATGATGACGAAACGGACAAAATTATATGCGAAATAAATTGGGGCTAGTGTGTTCTCACATTTTTCATAAATTCTGTTACAAGTTTTATAATATTACCAAGAAAAGTTGTAGTCAAAATAAATAACCCTGCATTAAACGCAATTTTTCTGTCTAGTTCATTAAATTCAAAATGTGTTCTTAGAGGATTAAATCTCCAAATTAAAAATAAACAAACATAAACTCTTATATAGTACTCGAGTTTGCTAAGAAATAACGGTGCAGAATCATACAATCCAAAAAATGATACAACTACTAATATATATGACACTATAATAAAAAAATTAAATAATTTTAACTGTATATCATTAAGCGTACGTTTAATTCCCATTTATATATAATGGATAAAATAATGAATTGATAAAACATATAAATAAAGTATAATAAATAACAAATCAGTATACGAATTGTGTAAAACAAAAATCAGCAGCTAAGTTAGGATCCAATAAATATTTATAAGGTATATAACATAGCCCATTTTTTCCCCATTTTGTACCCCACGAGTTAGCGCATGTAAATAATTGTTTAACATCATCATACCCAACAATACACATACAATGACCTCCAAGACAATTGTCAACTTTAAAGTTTGGCATAGGCACTATTCCAGTAGAAGATACAGAAGTAGTTAAAAAACTATCAAAAACCAAAAATCCGAATACAATAGGTACTTTATAGTTACTAAGACAACTTTTTAAACTTAAAGCATCTTGACTTATAAACGAATATGTAAATGTTTTAAAATATTTTGCTCCTTGATACAAACCTAAAGGTGGGAAAACAAGACTGTTTACATTGTTATAAGGAAATGTGGTTTCTGGTATAGCGCCATATTTTTTTATAGCGTTACAAGTACTTCTAGGAGTAGTTCCATCATCTTGGTTTAATGGTGTATTATCTAAAATTCTGGAATTTGCATAAAGGTATAGTCTAGATATATTTAAATATTTTTTTGTCTGTGTATTGATGGAAAGTGTAAATGCATTAGCAACACAACCACCTATTGTTCCTTGGTCTAAAATAGGAGCCAAAGGACTTATTATAAATGAGGTAGGATTTGCATTAACAGTTCTAGTTGTAACAGTGTTCTTCTTAGGAACATTAATAGTAGTGGTAACAGTATTAGCTTTGTCGTTAGCAGTTACAGCTTTATAAAAATAGTCACGGTCATCTTTGTTTTGAAACTTATACAAAAATTTATATTCGTTCATTATAAATATAATAATTATTTTATTTTTTACAAAAATAATTATTACGCACTATCATATATATATATTTAACCTTCGGAAAATTCTAGATCAATTAATTCATTTATTTCAACATTTTCAAGATTTTCAATACTAGCACGAGAGTTTTCGTCATCATAAAAATATAATGTTCTTGCACTTGGATCATTCGTGTTCGTATATTTTGGCATCCATAAATATGGTATTATATTTTCGCAATTAGGAAAATACTCATTAAATATTTTTCTATAATAATATTTTTCTGTATCTATGCTCGTGCTAAACATGCGAGATGAATTTTCATTTAATTTGTTTGCGATTTTTTCTTGAAGTATAGTGTAAAGTGACCTTCCTTTTGTACTAACTCCATCACTAAACGCTTCTTTTTTTCTAAACAGAATAGCATCTGGTAAAATATTATATCCTCTTGAATCTGTATAATCTACAAAACTCTCACGTAAAAGATATTTTTCTATATGGTTTAAGTTATTATGGTTTCTAAAATATGGTGGAATAGACAGTACATAATTCGCAAAATTACGATCTAAAAATGGTGTGCGAGGTTCTAGTCCATTCGAAGAAATTGATTTGTCCGAACGTAAAACATCAAATAAATGTATGTCCTTCAATAAACGTCTCGTTTCTTTATCGAACTCTATGTCATCAGGACATTTATTCATATACAAGTAACCGCCGAAAAGTTCGTCGGATCCGTCACCATTAAAAATTACTTTTGCTTGTGAATGTTTTGCAATATATTTACCCAACAAATAGTTACCTATACTAGCTCTTACAGTAGTCGTGTCATAACTTTCAATTGCCATTATTACTTCTGGAATTGCATTAAACATATCGTCTTCAGTAACAGTAATTTCTGTATGATACGAATTAATCCATTTAGATACAATTCTGGCATATTTTAAGTCCTCCGAATTTTCTAGTCCAATACTATAAGTTTCAAGGATTTTACCGTTTAAGTTGATACGATAAAAATCAGCTACGAGAGCGGCTATCAAACTACTATCTAGTCCACCAGATAAAAGGCAAGCTATTGGTCTTTCCGTCGCTAAACATCTTTTGTTTACAGCACATATTAAATATTGCGATACGCCTGCATAAAATTCATCAAATAGCATAACAATGTTGTTAAAAGAAGGCCTACTATAAGGAAATGTTGGAGTAAAATAGGCAATATTTTCTTTAAATGGTTCCCATGATGAATTCACTACATTAGATAGGGTAAAAACACTATACGTTCCAGGTGTAAATTGCTCTATTGAGTATTGTTGAATATTAAGGTTATAAAAATTCTCCAAACATTTAAGCTCAGAAGCAAAACCGTACATATTATAATTTTTAGTATAGTTATGCTTTAAATAATAAAGAGGTCTTACACCAAAAGGGTCTCTAGCAACATAAACGTTATTAGTAATATCATCTTGTATACGATTGTCATATAAAACAAATGAGAATACACCATCTAACATTATTAATGTTTGTTCTATTCCATATTTTAAATATAAGTGAATAATAACTTCGCAGTCAGAACCAGTTTCAGGTTCAACATTCATATATTTATATAATTGTTTATAATTATAAATTTCACCATTACAAATTAATACAACATCGTTAATAACTAATGGTTGATTGGATTCTTCATTTAGTCCATTAATAGCTAACCTATGAAATCCAAGTGTCATTTTAATATATTTTGTTTCCAATTTAGAAAATTCAGGTCCTCTTCGCTGGCCCTTCATAAATTCATTATTAATGATGTCATTATTTGGCAAAGTGTTATTAAAAATATGGCTGTTTAGAAGAGCAAAAATACCACACATAACTTAGACTATTATAGTTATAATGTATAAATCTTTATGCTTTTTAAATATAATATTAAATATTTATAATAAATAATAGTATAAATATATATAAAATGTCAAACGGATATTGTAAAAACGAAATAAGTAATTCAAAAATACATGAAGAAACAAATAAAAGAATTTATGACAGAAACATACCAACAAAAATGTTACAACCATATTTAGATGTAAGACCAGTAATGACAAAATATTCGCATTTTCCAATAGTTGACCCGAGAAAACAAATAAATTATAGTTTAAAAAAACAACCTACATATAATGTGCATAACACATTTAATCCCGGAAATACACAGTCACCATGGTCAGGGTTTGCATCAAACATAAATATAGAAACAGAATTAAGAAATCAAATATATGCTCTTCAAAAATGTAATCAGTCTGTTTATGTTCCGAATAGTAACAGCGACTTATACGAGTATAGTTTTCGCGCAAAAGTACAACCTAATCCACACGATTTATTATTTCGAAACGAAACATTCACGAGTTTCGATCCAAATCCGAATAAAGAAATAGTAGGAACAAGTATGTTTATGAACCCGACAAGAGTTCAAATAAGAGATTTAACAAAGCAAGATTGCTAGAATAATATAACTTTAGGGAAAAAATTATAATATTTATTTCGTTTTGAATATTATAAATATGTCAGATAATTTCATAAACCAAATAACATTAAATTGTTTATTGAATAATGATATACTTAACAGGCATTTAATAAACCAAAAGGCAAAAAAACTAAATAAAAAAGAAAAAAAATTCTACCGTAAAAGAATATATAATTTATTTAAAGATATGATTTTAGGAAACATAAAAGGAGAAGAATTAAATCCGGATGTCAAATATGCATATGATAATAATATAAATGCGGCTAAAAACTATTTCAAGACTACTGATAATAAAGATTTAATACAATGTAACTATAAAGTAAATGTACTAGAAGAAGAAGACGAAATCATATTACCATTAAATTACGAAAAAGATGACACAAATCAAACAAATGACACAAATGAAACAAATCACACAAATGACACAAATGTTAATAAAGAACAAATATATTCTTATGCCGAAGGAGACAATTTATTAATACGTACTGTAAAAATAGACCCACAAACTTTAGACAGATACGTAAAAAAAACTACAAATAAAAAAAAGGATGAAACCATATTTCCAAAACAAAATATAAACCTAAAAGACATAAAACAAAAAAATAAAGGTCTTAAAAAGAAAAATATTGCCAATTTATATGAAGACTATAACGAAAAAGAAGAAGAACAAAACGAAAAAGTTATTTAATTTAAAAAAATACAGTTCGTCAAACACTAGTTATAGGTCAAATAAAAAAAACAAACGCCGTATAAAAGGTGGGCTAACAAGTAATAGTAATAAAAATACAAAAAAGGTAAATTGTAGTCCAAAACCAAACAACGAAATAAATAATTTTACTTGTTATACGAATAGGTCGCTAATTAAATTGAGAGATATGTGGAATGCAAGACATCCAGACTCAAAAATAAACTCTAATCTGCCAAAAGAAATACATAAATTGCTAAGTGAAAAATTAATGAATACCTGTAATAAAGAATCTTGTTGGTTAAAGCAGAAGGCGGATTTTGGAAACGTTAGTAATGAGTTAGTTGAATCTTTTGCACCTCTTTCACCACCAGAATGGAAAATAAATCCAACTGAATGGCTCTCAAGTGATGACATTATGAAAGTCATGAAACAATATGAAAAAGCGTATAAATGTTTTGACTTTATAGGTCCGACGCCTATAGATTTTGACAAAAGAAAGTTATATGGTGAATGCGTTTGGGATGAGTTATGTAATTTCAGTTTAAAACAACAAATACAAGATGGCAAAACAAAAATAGGAATAATTTTTAACACTGATACTCACGATAAACCAGGCCAACATTGGATATCTATGTTTATCAATATAAAAAAGAAAAACATTTTTTTCTTTGACAGCACAGGAGATAAACCCCCAAAAGAAATTATAACATTTGTAAAGAGACTTAAAGAACAGGGTCTAAATTTAAAACCTAAAATAAATTTTAAATATGACAGTAACGAAGGTATTGAACACCAATATGGAAATACTGAGTGTGGTGTATATTCACTATATTTTATAGTTCATATGTTAGAAGACAAAACAACAGAACATTATTTAAAAACACATATATTAAAAGATGAATATATAAATAAATTTAGAAATATATATTTTAACGAAACATTATAAATTTATAAAAAAGTATTAATACGTTATAAATACATAAACGTATTTTTATATAATTATAATTATGAGTAATTCCGGTTTTTTGTCAAAACAAAATGTTTCAATGTTATGGGATATAATAAGTGATGAAGATTTATTTAAATTTTTATCTAGAGAAAACCAAAATAAGATGTTAAATATATTTTCAGAAAATTTAAAAGCCTTTTTTGATGCTGAGACGCGAAATAAAAGTAGCTTAATTGATATGAATAAAAAATATATAATAATAACGTTGAACATTATAAAACAAAATTTTCAAAAACAACCCAATAAAATTAAAATACTTGAAGAAATTTCTCAAAATTCTCAAAAAAATTTGATTACTTATGAAGAAATACAAAATGAAAAAAAAAGTCAGTTCGAAAAAGATTTGAACAAACGCAAAGAAGACTTTACTAGTTTATTATCTGTTAGTGTTCCCCCTGTGCCCGAGTTTAAAGATAAATATGATAATGCTCCTATTACAGAAATGGAAAATTTAATAAAAGAAATTACAGCTCAAAGAAATTATGATGTAGAACAAATTAACAAAACAAAAAATATAACGCCTGGACACGATAACTGGTTAAAAACGCAAGAAACATCAATAAAAAAAGAGAAGTTTGATATGGTTAGAAAAAATAATACAAACGAAAATGAAATAAAGCATAATATTGTCAATAATATTAAATTAAATATAACGAATGATATTGATCAAAAAAATGTTACTTGGGGAAACAACGAAATAATAAATTATGAAACGAATGAAACGAATGAAACGAATGAAACGAATGAAACGAATGAAACGAATGAAACGAATAATGAAGAAAATATTTTTAATAAATTAAAAAAAATACATATTAGTAAAAAAACAGTTAACGAACGTTTCAAAGATATTAGTCCCGATATAAAACAAAACATTTCTTTAATAGTAGAGAGAATTGATAAAATCAGTGACGAAATAAACCAGTTACGAGGATTTTTACAAAATATAACAGAAAATTCATAAAGGTAATATTTGTGTGTTTTTATTTATATAGTAATCTAACAACTTATTTCTAATTATATAAATAGCTGAAATTGTTAATAATGTTATTTCAGTAGAACATCTTATAATCATTGGTACATCACTATTTTTTACGCTATAGTATACCCACATGGAAGACGATGATACACTTAAAATACAAAATAATAAAGATAAACTATTTGTGCTTTTATTTTTATATAATAAAAACATAAAAATACATCTGGCCACTACAGATATAGATGTTGCTGTATATGGTAAAAATTGTATATCTTCTTGTTTAGACATATTATAAAATAAAGATAAATAAAAATAAAA
>Ga0114980_10000347_pt1 | contig 33286 bp, 26 predicted proteins | sample S_140806_EF_Meta_FD_87018 | JGI IMG/M metagenome (GOLD analysis project Ga0114980, IMG submission 87018) | Freshwater microbial communities from Lake Simoncouche, Canada to study carbon cycling - S_140806_EF_MetaG | ecosystem: Environmental > Aquatic > Freshwater > Lake | place: Lake...
ACCGGAATGCGCGAAGAGGCAAGTTTGCCCTCGGAATTGAGCCACTACATAGCGTATTTGGAAAATCATTTGGAAACACCCATCACGGTGGTAAGCGTAGGGCCCGATCGCAAGCAGACTATTGAGCGCAAGCTTGCCTTCGCATAGCGACTGGGATTCGTTGGAGCGTGGTTAAAAACAATTGCCGCATGCAAAAGTGGTATTACACATGTCTTTTTGTTTTGTTGCTGCATGCTCAACAGTTGCAGGCACAGGGCACGCCGCGCAAGGTTAAACTCATCCACACCGACGAGCTGCGTTTCGACAAGTCGATGGTGGATGCGCAGCGACTGCTCGGTAATGTGCATCTCGAACTCGACGGCACTTCCTTCTTCTGCGACAGTGCTTACCTCTTTGCCAACGACGATTTTGATGCATTCAGCCGGATACGGATATTGGAAGCTTCAGGCAGCACCGTCAATGCGGATTTTCTTCATTTTGACAAGGTCCAAAACACAGCGTTGCTCACGGGCAATGTGGTGCTTCGCGACCGTGACATGACGCTTACGTGCAACGATTTGACTTATCGCGTAAAGGACGAGGTAGCGCGGTATGTTACAGGTGGTCGCATCGTTTCAAGTAGCAATAAAAATACGTTGACGAGTCGGCAGGGAACGTATAATGGCAAGACCGAGGTGTTTAATTTTAAGCGCGATGTAGTGCTCAAAAACCCGTCGTACACCGTGCGCACCGATACGATGCAGTATCGCAGTGTGAATGAGATTACAACATTCTTGGGGCCTACCAACATTGAAGGCGATAGTGTTTCTATTTATTGCGAAAACGGATTTTATGATTCACGCAAGGATGAGTCTCGTTTTGGAGAACATGCCTGGGTGCGCGACCGAACCACCATCTTGAAGGGCGACAGCATTTACTACAACGGTAAGCAAGGTGTTGGTGAAGTTTTTCGAAACGTGCAGATTCGTGACACCACCCAGACGTTTCAAATACATGGAAGTTATGGGAAGCATATAGAAAGTAACGAGTTGAGTTTTGTGACCGGACGTGCCTTATTGCTTGAAATATTGGATGGCGACACGTTGTTTATGCATGCTGACACGCTCAAAGCCTTGCCCGATAGTTTAGGTAGTCAGGTAGTATATGCATATCACGGAGTGCGCATATTTAAAAGCGATCTGCAAGGCGTTTGTGATTCGGTTGTTTACATGCAGAGCGACAGTTTACTCTGGATGTACAGCGCTCCCATTGTTTGGAGTGCACAAAACCAGGTAACGGGCGACACCTTGAAATTGGAACTGAGCAATCAGGCCTTGAGTAAGGCGTTGGTATTGGGTAATGCGTTCATTGTGTCGGACGCAGAGGCGAACGACAGCATAAGCGGCCCTGAGTTACGCTTCAATCAAATAAAAGGAAAGAATGCAACAGCCACTTTTACAGACAGCGAATTGGAGTCTGTTTGGGTGGATGGTAATGGTGAACTGGTCTATTACCCCACCGACGATAAGGATGGAAGGCCGCAACCCATGGGAACGAATCAGGGAGAATGTTCTTCTATTTTCATTCGCTTCAGCGACGGCGAGTTGTCATCGTTGCGCATGGATGGCCAACCCAAGTCGGTTTTCAAGTCAAATCGATTCGCTGGCAATGAACCGCTTATTCTCCGCGACTTTAAATGGCTTCGCGACCGAAGGCCGCGAAGCCGTGAGGATGTCTTTTCGAAGTAATTAAAACGTGTGACTGAAGCCGATGCTGAAGGCTCTACCCGGGCTCATGCGACTGAACGTTGTCTGTGCTTCCTCAGGTGTGTTAATCCAACCGTTTTTTAATCACTTGTCTTTTAGACGATTGTCTATTTCAAGACGAATTTGCTCAAGTTCCTTTTTAGAGAATCCTTGATCATCTTCTTTGCGTCCGATTACTGAAAAACTTAAATATCGCTTCGGATTCACACGCATATCGTTCAGTAATAAATCGAGGCTTCGAGAAGCTTGCACTACCTCGTTATGCAGAGAGTCAGTCTGGATGAGCTTACCTAGGCTGCCTTCACCACTGTTTATCTGTTGTGTTATTTTGTTTACACCCACCAAAGCTTGGTCGACCTTGCGCAAGGTGCCCGTCAGATTGAGTTTTGCGAGGGAGTCTGTTATGAGCGACGCATTTTGAATTGCATTGCTCAGTTCATCATTGTTCGACCGAAGGTTGGCTGAAATGGTATTCACATTGTCGAAAATGGATCCGAGCTTTCCTTTGTTATTGCTCAATATTCCATTGAGTTCATACGACGTGCGTTCAAGATTGGAAATCGTGTTTTTCAAGTTGTCGAATACTTCCGTGAGGCCTTGAGTTTGCTCTTTGTTGAGCACACGGCGTATGTTGGTCATCAGCGTGTCGACACTGGCGAAGAGCTGAGTCGACTTCTGTTTGAGGGGCTCAATTTCTTGCTTAACACTTTCCGCTAAACCAAGCGAAATGCTTGTTTGGAGGGTGTCTTTGTCGAGCGCGAGCTCCGTGCTTTGCCCCAGCACAACTTGTATTGCCTTGCCGCCGAATAAATCGGCATCATAGATCTCCAGTTTTGTATCCTCAGGAATGTTCAGATTTGCATCGCGCAGCAGCACTTCCACCAGAATGCGACCACTGCCGTCGTCGTGTAGGCGCACCGATTTTACGATTCCGATTTTATAACCGTTCAGAATGACAGGATTGGAGGTTTGAAGCCCCGCGGCGTTGTCGTAAACGCCGTAAAACTTCTGTTGCTTTTGAAACAGATTGACGCCCTTGAGGTAGCTCAAGCCGAAATAGAGCAGTACGATCGACACCACTACGAGCACACCAATGAGAAATTCGCGTCTTATGTTCATTTCTGTTTTGTTAGGTTGATCGCTTTCGAAAGGTCAATGCGTTGGTTGTCTTCAAAGGCCACGATGAAGGCATCTTTGAATCCGAATTCAATCACCTTATCGCGTATTACTTTGGCTTCAGCATAATTGTCGGTTGTGCCCGACAGGTACTTGTAAATGCCGTTGTGGCTATATTCTTCTACGTTCTTAATGCCTTTGAATTCGGGGCCATCGGGCTTCAATGATTTCGCCGAAGTGAGAAATTGAATTTGAAATTTGATTCCTTTCGTAATGATTTTACTAGGCACATCGGAAGGTTTGTTGATGACAAGGCCCGTTGGATTCGCAGCCGTTTTTTGACCTGCGGGTGCTGTGTCAGTTTTGACGGTTGAAGTTGCGGGTTTTGAATCTGTCTTGGTTTCCGTTTTCACTTCGGTTTTGGCTGCAGTCTCTGTTGTCTTGGGTTTGGTTTCTTCAACAGGCGTTTGCGTTTTAGCGCCTACGGTATTGGCAGCTGGTTCTGAGGCTTTGTTTTCTTTTTTTTCGGCCTTTATTTCCGGAACTTTTACAGGAACATCCACAGGAGGTTTGGCCGATGGTGATTCTTTCTCTTTGAAGTCGCGGAAGGCCCTGTATATAGCCGATGCCATGTAAGTCTTCCCTTCATCGCTGTGCAGGAAGTCTTCTTCATCCGGATTGGTAAGAAAGCCAAGTTCAACCAATATGCTTGGCATGTTGGTGAAACTGATGACGTAGTAACCGGCTTGTTTTACGCCTCTGTCTTTTCTACCAACGCGGCTTCTGAATTGGTCTTGAACATTTTTTGCGAGGTTGATGCTTTTATCGAGAAACGCATTTTCGCGCATGCTCAAAATGATGTAGGTGTCGGGGTTTTTAGGGTCGAAGCCTTTGTAGTTTTTCTCATGGTCTTTTTCGAGATAGATCGATGCGTTTTCACGCATGGCAGTTCGAAGACTTTCCTCCGATTTGTGCAAACCCATTACAAATGTTTCCGCACCCGAAGCTCCTTTATTGTCGTTGGCGTTGCAGTGAATCGAGATAAACAAGTCGGCCAGCGATTCATTGGCAATTTGAACGCGACGGGCCAATGTTGGGAATACGTCGGTCTTGCGCGTGTAAACAATTTGAACTTCCGGGTAATTGATGCGGATGTATTCGCCCACTATGAGTGCCACATCCAGCGAAACATCCTTTTCGGTTTTTGATAACCTGCCCGTGCCCAGATTGCCGGGGTCGCTGCCGCCGTGTCCCGGGTCAATTACAACGATAAACTTTTTTTCGGCTACAGTTGAGGGCAGCGTATAGGACATTAGGATGACACCCAACACAAGAAATAGCGCGGCAACACGTTTGCGTCGGGTTGATCGCAAAGCGGGTTTACATAGGTTACTGCGGTTGTTATTCATAGCTTTGAGGCCAATAATTCACAATCTACAAAATTATTTTCGTCTGTTGGTGGCGCACTTTCGCTTTTATAGTCTTTTCACCTTGCTCTTGTTGATAATGGCGTGGGACGATAGCTGTCATGCCACAGCACAGATTCCGGTCGGTTACGCTGAGTCTGGAAACGTAGTTCTGGCGGATACTATTGCACCTTCCGATGATCTTGGTCTCGACTATCCTGTAAATTATACGGCTGAGGATTCAACGGTAGTAGATGTGCTGAATGAGCAGATATTGCTCTATGGTAAGGCCCGAGTGGTGTATGGCGAAATGGAAGTTACCGGCGATTTCATTGCGTTTTCACTAATCGATTTTACAGCCCGAGCCATAGGCAAGCGCGATAGCTTGGGGAATATATCGGAGCGTGCCAACTTCAAAGAGGGCGAAACATCCTTCGAGGAAGATTCACTGGCCTACAATTTTAAAACTCGTCGGGGTATAAGCTATGGCGTTCGAACCGAACAGGGTGAAGCGCATTTGCTTTCGGCCGTTTCCAAAAAAGCAACGAACAACTGGATATCTGTTGGCAAGGGCAAACTCACCACGTGCAACGCGGAGAATCCGCATTATCACTTTCAACTCAGCAAGGCCATGGTGATACCGAATGAGAAGGTTGTTTCGGGTCCGCTGTACATGAAGTTCAGAAAGATTCCAACGCCCTTGGCATTGCCATTCGGTTTCTTCCCCAACAAGCAGGAGGCAGCGCAGGGCATCTTATTGCCGGGTTATGGCAATGCCAACGAGAAGGGTTTTTTCATTCAGAATTTGGGTTACTACATTCCGGTTAGCGATAACATCGACACCAAGTTTTTGTTTGATGTGTACACGCGCGGAAGCTGGGCGGTGCGAAATGTTACGGGATATAAAAAGCTCTATCGCTATTCGGGCAACTTCAACGTTTCGCGCGTGGTAAACATCAATGGAATTCCTGAGTTACCCAACTATGGTAAATCGACGAACTTCAACATACAGTGGACGCACAACCAAGACCCCAAAGCGAGGCCGAATTCAACTTTTTCAGCTAGTGTGAATATGGGGTCACTCAACAATTTCCGCAACAACCTCAACACATCACAAACCGATTTCTTGAGCAGCACGTTCAGTTCGCGTATTCAGTGGACGAAACGCTGGCCCGAAACCCCTTTCAATATGGGACTTACGGCAGGGCATACGCAGAATACACAGTCGCGCAATGTGCAGGTTACACTTCCTACAGCAAGCCTCAACATGTCGCGTATTACACTCGGTAGGTTAGCACAAAACAATTTGCGGTTGAAGCGCACACTCGACAATATTGGGTTAACGGCATCGGGCGATTTTTCGAATACGGTAAGTGAAAATGCGTCGATGTACTCGTTTACGAAAATGGATAGTTTGTGGATGAACTCCCGCAATGGTCTGCGCTTGCAAGCACAAGCCTCTACTACCATGAGGGCAAAGCAATATGGCACGTTGACACTTTCGTTGAACAGCACACTCACCAACACGTTTAAGTATCTGCAAGGTGCAACGGCGCCTAGTGGAGAATCATTGGTGCTCGATACGCTCTATGGTTTGCGAAGCGCGTTGAATTGGAATGCATCGGGCAGTTTTAACTCGAGGCTCTATGGCACATTCAATTTGGGCAACAAAACAGCCCTCAAGGCAATACGGCATATGGTGCAGTGGAATGTGGGGGCCAGCTATTCACCACAAATGAATGTGCGACAAGACATGTACTCATCGACCGGTGAGTTTTTGGGTTACAACCCGTTTGATATTGCAGCTTTCTCGCCGCAGAATTCTGTTGAGCAACTCAACATCAACTGGAGTTCAACCAATAATCTAGAGGCGAAGGTTCGTGATAACTCGTCCATAAAAACGACCTATCGCAAGGTGAAATTGGTGGAGAGTTGGAGGAAATCGCTGAGCTGGAACACACTTGCCGATTCACTACAGTTGAGCAATTTGTCGATGAGTACATTCACCACCATTGCAGGCCGCATCAACCTCAACTACAATTCGACCTATAGTTTCTATGATCGGGATAGTCTCGGCCGCGAGGTGAATCGTTACCTGATGGATACACAAAGCAAGCTCATGCGAATGGAAGGCACCAATCTCGCGCTTGGCTTTCAGTTGAAGAGCAAAAACAAAAACAGTACTCCCGACAGGGCCGATGCACAGCCCACCGCTGCAGAGGAAGAATTGATAGCGAAGAACGGCGACAACCTTGTCGATTTCAGCGTGCCTTGGACGTTCAACATGAACTACAACATACGTGTGTCGCAGGCATGGAACGTGCTTTCACAGCGAGATTCAGTAACGTTTAAGCAGGCAGTAACTTTTAGCGGCGATGTTACTCTTATGAAGCACTTTGCCATCAGCTTCAACAGTGGCTACGATATGAGCAATCCTCGCTACGAAACATTGCAGTTTTCCGATTTCGGTTTGCGCGATTTCACTACTACGAATCTAGGCTTGCACGTAGATCTGCATTGTTGGGAATTATCCATGAATTACGTTCCCTTCGGTCAGCGTCAGAGTTATATGATTCAGCTGAACATCAAGTCAGCACTTCTTCAGGATTTGAAGATACAGAGACGAGGGAACTTAGGAGATCCGGGGTATCTATACTAATGGCGAGTGATGAGTGACGAATGGCGAGTGATTCGCCATTCGCCACTCGCCGTTATTTAAATCAATTCGAGCAGACTCGCCGCAAAGAACAGCACCACCAGCAGCACGCTAAGCACTGCCAAACTGCGGCGCATGCGGTCGCTGATCATGATGCGGCCTGCGTTGTCGATCGGCGTGAAGATCGCCGCAATAACACGCAGGTAGTAAAACGCACCGATGGCCGATGTTAGGATCATGATAATTACGAGCGTCATGTGTTCGTTCGCAATCATGGAAGAAATGACATAGTACTTCGCGAGAAATCCGCTGAGCGGAGGTATACCCGCCATGCTGAGCAAAGCAACGGTCATGCTTACCGCCATCACCGGGCTGCGCTTGATGAGGCCTTTGAATGCGTCGGTTGACGCATCTTCATTTTGGATAGCTGCAACATGTTGAATCACGAAAAACGCGATTAAGCTGGCGATGCTATACGTGAGTGTGTAGTAGATCAAATACTTCGGAGAAGTGGTCGATGCAGTGAGCACAAAACCAAGCATGAATCCGGCGTGTGAAATACTTGAAAACGCGAGCATTCTTTTGGTATCGCTTTGCACAACTGCTGTCAGGTTAGAAGCGATGAGCGTAATACCAATCATAAGAGCCATTGCGGTTGTAAACGCCTCAGGCAGTGGTAGTAAGGCGCTGCCGAAAAGTTTGAACATACCGGCAAACGCAGCTCCTTTGACTATGGTCGACATGTAGGCCGTAACCGGTGTAGGGGCTCCTTGATAAACGTCGGGCGCCCAGAAATGGAATGGAGCAACCGAAATTTTAAAAGAAAATCCAATCAACATCAGCGCTGTTCCAATGAGGACCAGCGGGCTGTAATATCCGCCTGCCAGATGTTCCTGAATTGCCTGTAGGTTGAATGATCCCACGGCACCGTAGGTCAGCGAAATACCGAAAAGAAGAACGGCTGAAGCAAGTGAACCGAGGAAGAAGTATTTGAATCCGGCTTCGTTGCTAAGCACGTTTTTTCGGTTACTTGCGGCAAGCACATACACAGGAATGGAGAGTATTTCTACTCCGAGAAAAAGCATGACAAGGTTGGTGTATGCGCTCAGCACAACTGCTCCGCACAAACTGAATAGCACGAGCGCGAAAATGTCGGTGCGATCCGAACTGCCCGATGTGTAGGAGTCGCCTGCGAGCACAAACCACAAAAACGCGATGGTCGCAAATGCAATGGTAAAGGCGAGTGCGGTGTTGTCGAACGTCAACATGCCGCCATATTGCGCGAAGGGCGTTTCATTGTGTCCCCAGTCGGCAATGCTAACACCTACCAAACCCACGAGGCCGAGCAATATGGTTGGCAACACAAGCTTGCGCATTTTCAAAACATCGAGCGCAAGCACAACAATACCCAAAAGGGATATGATAACTATTTCTTTCATCGGTTAAGGCCTTGGAGGAGTGATTCAACAGAAGGGTTAGCAACAGAGAGGATAGGGTCGGGGTAGATACCCAACACAATTACCAAAACAACGAGAATGGTAAGAACTGTTTTTTCGTGGTTATTCAATGGAGCAAATGAATGCATAGCAGGCGAGGCCGATCCAAGCATCATGCTTTGGAATGCACGCAGCATATACACAGCGCCCAATACTACAGTCAGACCGGCTACAGCAGTAAGCCATGGGCTCACTTGGTAGAAGCCTAACAGCAATAGGAATTCGCCCACAAAACCGCTTGTTAGCGGCAATGCAACCGAGCCCATGACAATGGTGAAAAACAAGAATGCGAACAATGGATTCACCTCGCGGATGCCGCCCATTTTGCGCATGTCGTCGTGGTGAAGGCGCGATTCGATAATGTCATAAACGAAGAACAACGCAACGGAAAGAATACCGTGCGAAAGCATTTCCATGATACCACCTTGAATTCCTTGTGCATTGCCCGAGAGAATACCCGCGCTCAATACACCCAAGTGGGCAATGGAAGACCAAGCGATGAGCAACTTGTAGCGCTGTTGTGCGATGGCCATACCCGAGGCATACAGCACGCTGATGGCTGAAAGAGCGAGTGCCCATGTGCCGTATTCTGACACACCCTCAGGTAGTGCAGGAACCACAATGCGCACCATACCATACGCAGCCATTTTCAGCATGATACCGGCCAACAACATCGTGCCTGCAGTTGGAGCAGAATCGTATGTGGAAGGTTGCCATGAATGGAAAGGGAATACCGGGATCTTAACTGCAAAAGCGATGAAGAATCCGGCAAACACCCAACCTTGCTCCGAACCACTGAGTGAACGTCCGGCTTCATACAATGCTTGCATATTGAAGCTGCCTGAAATGTTGTAGAGGTAGAGCAACGACACCAACATGAACAAGCTACCGAAGAGCGTATAGATGAAAAACTTCAGGGTGATTTTCGCTTTGTCTGGGTGCTCACTCCAGTGCAGTATCATGAAGTAAATCGGGATCAATGCAAATTCATAGAACACGTAAAACAGCAATCCGTCGGTGGTGGTGAAGGCGCCCATCATGGAGGCAGCCATCAACAGCATCAGCCCGTAGAAGTACTGCGGATGTTTAAACGTTCGATTGAACGAAGCGTAAATGATGATAGGCAGCAGCAATGCTACGAGCAATGCCATTACGAGCGAAATACCATCCAGTGAGAAGGCGTAGGAAATGCCGAGTGGTCCGATCCACTCTCTATTGAAAGTAAGCAACGCCTCTGATCCTTCTTTTCCATTTACGAAAAAGGCGGCCAGTGTAACGATCAATTCTAAAATACCGGCACCCAGTGCGAGGGTGCGCGCGTTCTTCGCTCCGGCTACCATCGAAAGGGCCGCTGCGAAAAGAGGTATGGCGAGCAGTATGAGTGTGAGCATAGGAGTTTAGATGTAAAGGAGTAGTGCAATAAGACCGACGATGAATAACAGAATGTAGAAGAACAAACTTCCTGATTGCAACAGGCGCAGTTTGCCACCGGTAGCACCTGTAGCTTCGCCTGTGCCTTCTACCAGGCCATCGATGATTTTGGGTTCAACTACGCTGCTGAATGCCTTGCTAATACCATCGACCGGCTTTCGAATGATGGCGTCGTACAATTCGTCGAACCAGTATTTGTTGAGCAATAGTTTATGGCTTGCCGAAGTAATGTCTTTGTCTTCAAGCGCCAATTCTCCGCGCTTCACATACTTCGTCCAAGCGAAATAAATTCCTCCAATAGCAATAAGGGTTGCCACTCCCATGAGCATCAACTCTGTTTTGAGGTCCATGTGCAAACCGGGCATTACCACGGTACCGTCGAGGTAATGGTCGAGCCAATGCCAGTGCATGTGCATCGACTCACCAACAGCGTGAGGCAAACCAATGAAACCGCCCACTACCGAAAGCACTGCGAGAATTACCAGTGGCAGTGTCATAACTGCAGGCGATTCGTGCAGGTGATGTTCTTGTTCATGGGTGCCGCGGAACTTGCCGGTGAATGTGAGGAAGTACAAACGGAACATGTAGAATGCGGTGCATGCGCTAACTACTAGGCCAAGCACGAACATCAGTTTATTCTCTTCGAAAGCAACCGCAATGATTTGATCTTTCGAGAAGAAACCTGCGAATGGGAAAATACCCGCGATGGCGATGGTGCCGATGAGGAAGGTGAGGTGTGTCGTCGGCATGTGTTTTTTCAAACCACCCATGCGACGGATGTCTTGCTCACCGCCCATGCCATGAATCACAGAGCCACTGCCAAGGAACAACAGCGCTTTGAAAAACGCGTGCGTGATTACGTGAAAAACAGCTGTGCTGTATGCGCCCATGCCAAGTGCAACGAACATGAGTCCAAGTTGTGATACGGTAGAGTAGGCGAGTACTTTCTTGATGTCGTTTTGTGTAAGTGCAATCGTGGCTCCCATCAACGAGGTCAGAATACCGGCCCACATGATGAGCTCGCTTGCAGTCTCTGTCATTGCGAATAAATTGCTGCTGCGTGCTACCATGTAAATACCGGCTGTTACCATTGTGGCGGCGTGAATGAGTGCCGACACAGGAGTAGGACCTGCCATGGCATCGGGCAACCACGTGTGCAATGGAATTTGTGCGCTCTTACCCATAGCACCTATGAACAGAAGGATGCCGATGGTAGTTGCTACATCATTTGGCAAACCGGCTATAGCGCGTCCCGAGATGAACAACTCATCAAATCGCAACGTGCCACTGTAAGCGAAAAGAAGGCACATGCCGAGAATCAATCCAAGGTCACCAATACGGTTAACAATGAACGCCTTTTTAGCGGCATCGTTGTTCTTCATGTCTTTGTACCAGAAGCCGATGAGCATGAATGAACATACACCAACGCCTTCCCAACCCACGAACATGGTGAGGTAGCTATCACCCAAAATGAGAATGAGCATGAAGAACACGAAGAGGTTCAAATACGCAATGAAGCGATTGAAACCTTCATCTTCGTGCATGTAGCCAATAGAGTAGAGGTGAATGAGGAATCCGACACCGGTAATGAACAACAAATAGATGGCCGAAAGCGGATCGACTAAAAAGGAAATGTCGATATCGAATGAGCCGGCAGTAATCCAATCGAACGCTTTCACTACGGTTGGATGAGCGCCGTGCATTTGCGTTGTAAACACGAGCACGGAAACAAGGAACGACAAGAAGATGGCTCCTGAACCGATTCCACCAATGAAGTTCTTCGACAACCCTTTCCCGAGGAAGGTTATGAACAGAAATCCGGCGAGCGGAAATAACGGTATGAGTGTAACGAGTTTTTCCATGCCGATCAGAATTTCAATTTATTAAGTACCGAAGTGTCTGTAGTATGCATGTTGCGGTAAAGCATCATCAGAATTGCGAGGCCCACGGCTACTTCAGCGGCGGCTACTACCATGATGAAAAACACGAATACCTGTGCATCGGTGTGGTTCCACATTTTTGAAAACGCAACCAGTGAAATATTCACGGCATTCAGCATAAGCTCGATGCACATGAACATGATGATGGCATTGCGTCGGAAGAGAATACCCAGCGCTCCCATGCCAAACAGCACAGCGGCAAGCACCAGGTAATGATTGATGGTGATGTTGTGATATAGTTCCATCAGGCAAGTTCTTTTTTAGATAAGTAAACAGCTCCAACCATAGCCCCCAAGAAAAGCACACTGGCCAATTCAAACGGCAGAAGGAATTCGCGGTAGAGCACATTTCCGAGATTTTGGGTCAAGCCCATGGCTGCGTCGTATTCACAGGCGGCAATGGCATTGAGCTCGTCCGTGCGTTGCACGGCGGCAAGCAACACGAGCATGAGTATACCACCAGCTGCCACGCTGAGTGACTTCGACCACAGACTGCGTTTCTCCTCTTCGAGTTTGTTGAGGTTCAACATCATGATAACGTAGAGGAAGAGTACCATAATGGCACCTGCATATACAATGATGTGAACGGCTGCAAGGAATTGCGCTCCCAGCAAGAAGTAATGTCCGGCCACGGCAAAAAACGTGATGATCAGCGAAAGCACGCTGTACACCGGATTCTTGGAAAATATCATTCCCGCTGCGCTAAACACAGCAACGAATGATAGAAACCAAAAGGCGTATTCAGATAACATGTGAGTTGGTGTTTGTGGTTCTGGTTAGTGATGTTTGTTGATCTGTGGCTTCGCGTCTTTGAAGGTGCGGTTGTGGTAATGACGCTTGTCTTTTTTGAATTCCAATACCTCCTGACTTTGACGAAGCGTCACGTCAATGGGCGATTCCACCGATTCCACTAATTTGTCTTTACCGAAAACTTCTTCGCCGCGGGTAAAGGATGAAGGCACGATTCGGTCGGTGAGGAAGATGGCTTCCTTCGGGCACGCCTCTTCGCACAGTCCGCAGAAGATGCAACGCAGCATATTGATTTCATAGATGCTGGCATATTTCTCTTCGCGATACTGATTCTCTTCGCCTTTTTTGCGCTCGGCTGATTCCATCGTGATGGCTTCAGCAGGACAAGCTACAGCGCACAAGCCGCAAGCAGTGCAGCGTTCAGCTCCTGCTTCGTCGCGCTTCAACACGTGTTGACCGCGATACACAGGCGCCATTTCACGCTTCACATCCGGATATTTAATCGTAGGTGTACGTTTAAACAAGTGACTGAATGTGATCATCATTCCTTTGAAAATAGCAGGCAAGTAGAGCTTCTCACTCCAGGTGAGCTCTCGCACGGTTACTGTTTTCGATCGATTGGTTAAAGCCATTGTATGGATGATTGCAGTGGTTGTTCGTATTAATTCAATTTACCCATGAGGTACATCACGATGCCGGTGATGAAGATGTTGGCCAGCGAAAGTGGCAGTAATACACGCCATCCCAGGTGCATCAGTTGGTCGTAGCGGAAACGTGGAAGTGTCCAGCGCACCCACATGAAGATGAAAATGAAGATGACAATCTTGGCGAAGAGTGCAACGGTTTGCAAAATCGCGAGTGTGTTTCCTTCGAGGCCGAGTTCATGCTGAAAAGGGAAGTTGTAGCCACCCCAGTAGAGTGTAGCCATTACTGCAGAGCTAATGAACATGTTGATATACTCGGCGAACAAAAACAAGCCGAGTTTCATTGAGGAATATTCGGTGTGATAACCACCTACCAATTCGCTTTCACACTCAGGCAAGTCGAACGGCGCACGGTTGGTTTCTGCAAACGCACAAATGATGAAGATGAGGAAGCCCAGTGGTTGGTAGACAACGTTGGCAAGACCTGCATCTTGTTGGCGCGAAATTTCGCCTAGACTCAACGTGCCGGTCATCATAACCAAGGCGATGAGCGCGAGTCCCATCGCAACTTCATACGAAATCATTTGCGATGATGCGCGCAGTGCACCGAGCAGCGAATACTTGTTGTTGGAAGCCCAGCCGCCAATCATAATACCGTACACACCGATACTTACAACGCCTAGCAAATAGAGAAGCCCGATGTTGATGTCGGTGATTTGCATCGGGTAGGTAACGTCGCCAATCGTGAATCCACTGCCCCATGGAATTACGGCACCTGTCATGCAAGCGGTAATCATGAAAAGACATGGACCGAGAATGAAGAGGAAGCGATTGGATTTTGAAGGAAGCATTTCTTCCTTCATGAACATTTTCACTCCGTCGGCGATGGGCTGAAGGAGTCCCAACGGACCGGCTCTATCAGGACCTACACGGTCTTGCAGAATGGCGGCCAGTTTGCGCTCACCCCACGTCATGTAGGCTGCCATTCCGAGTGAAATGACAAACACGATTACGCAGAGAATGAGTTTATATATAAGCATTGCGTCCATAGCGGTAGCTTGTTCTGTTTGTTATTGGTTGTTGGGGTTGAGTGCTCCATGGCCGAGCGTTACTTTGTCGCCGTGAGGCAGTGACTTGCGCTGGCGTTCAATGTCGGTCTTCAACGCCTTCAAACTTTCGTAGTGATTGGCTGAAACCACAGAGTCACGGTCGATGTGCGCAGGGCCTTCGATTGTCCAGTCGCTGGTCTTCTTCTTGTCGAAACGACATTCGTTGCAAATCCAGTCGGTTACTTCACCAAACTGATCGCGACGCCCGGTCACGCGCAACACCTCTTCACCTTTGAACCACAGGCGGACTTTGCCGGAGCACTTGGTGCAGTTGCAGTGTGCATCCATAGGCTTCGTGTACCATACACGGCTCTTGAAGCGGAAGGTCTTATCGGTGAGCGCTCCCACAGGACATACGTCAATCATATTGCCCGAGAAGTCGTTGTCGACTGCGTTTTGGATATAGGTCGAAATTTCAGCTACATCGCCGCGGTTGATAACACCGTGCACACGGCCATCAGTAACCTGATCGGCGGTTTTTACGCATCGATAGCAAAGGATACAGCGATTCATGTGCAACTGAATTTTATCGCCAATGTCGATGCGTTCAAACTCACGTCGTGGAAATTCATAGCGAGTACCTGCTTTACCATTTTCGTAAGCGAGGTTTTGCAAATCACATTCACCTGCTTGGTCGCACACAGGGCAATCGAGCGGATGGTTGATGAGCAGGAACTCCACAACACCTGCGCGTGCTTCAAGCAAATCGGGTGAGGTGAGGTTTTGCACTTCCATACCGTCCATGACGGTTGTGCGGCACGATGCAACAGGCTTCGGCATGGGGCGAGGGTCTTTCTCGCTGCCCTTGCCCACCTTAACGATGCATGTGCGGCAGTAGCCACCGCTGGTCTTTAGCTTGGAATGGTAACACATGGTCGGTGGAACGATGTCGCCACCAATCATGCGTGCAGCTTGAAGAATGGTAGTGCCATCAGGTACTTCAATGCTTATTCCGTCTATTGTAACTTTTGCCATTTCTGTATTATTTCGTTCACTCAACCGGCAGTTGGTGAAGTAGGTTCTAACGGTTGTACTTTGTTCTTGCGAGGGGGTATGTTGAAGCCGATCATAAAATCGATGGCTGCAAATCCGAATTGTTGTGAGGCTCTGTCATCGATGCTCTCATTGCGTGTAACAATGGAGGGCATGTTGATGTAACCGACCTTGCCTTCTCCACGCACATAAAAATGATTGCTGATGAGAAACTCAATGCCACACTTCACATTGGTTCCGAAACCTGCGAGGTGATAGGCGTCGTTGCGCGGATATCCCATCAGTTTGACATTGCTCTTCGGCATCACTGCTCCTATACCGATTCCACCATACATGCTGAATTCTACGAACTTTCCGGTTGGAGTCCAAGGGTAGAATTCTAGTTCCGTCAGGAGATAATTCAACCCATCGGTATGTTCATAGGTAAGGAATTGCGGTGTCAGTTGAACGGAGTTGTCTGATACCATGCTCATGAACGTTTCGTCATCGATGGTGCCGGTGAATGCAGCGGTTTGGTTTTGCACCATTACATATTTCATGTGATCAACACCCACAGTAACTGCAACATGATCATTGATGAAATATCCGAGCTTGATATTGGTTTGGGGAATGGTTACCGTCTTTAAACCGAAGTATGTCTTGGCATCAAAAGGTGTTTGACGATCTTTCGCTTCAACGTTGTGTAGTGTGAAGTTGTAATCATCACCAGTGAAATGAATATCACTTTGCGTGTAAGCGGCGCGATTCCATCCCCAGCCGCCAAACAAACTGCCTTTGCGATGAATTGTAGCAGAAGATTGTGCACATGCGCAATCGACTAACATCAGCAATAGAATGATATGAAAGATGGGTTGTTTCAAGGCTTACGCTCCGGCCAGTTGATTGAGGCGGAAATAGTGTTTCACATCTTTAATGCTCTTGCCATTGCGAACGTACTCTTCAAACTCGCTGCGGAAGTGGCGAATGGCACTGGCAACAGGCCAAGAGGCAGCATCACCCAGCGGACAAATTGTTTTGCCTTCGATTTTGCTTTGGATATCCCACAACAAATCCACATCGGCCAAGGTGCCATTACCGTCGAGAATCTTGTTCAGGATTTTCTCCATCCAACCGGTTCCTTCGCGACATGGTGAACATTGTCCGCAGCTTTCGTGGTGATAGAAGCGTGTGAAGTTCCACAGATTTTTCACGATGCTGCTGTCTTCATCCATCACAATGAATCCGCCCGAACCAAGCATGGTTCCGCTGGCAAAACCACCATCTGCAAGGCTTTCATACGTCATCAGTCGCGGTTCACCTGCAGCTGTTTTCAATATCAAGTCGGCGGGAAGAATTGGAACGGAAGAACCTCCGGCAACTACTGCCTTCAGTTTTTTACCATTGCGAATGCCTCCACAATATTGTTCTGAATAAATGAATTCTTCAACCGGCACACCCATTTCAATTTCATAAACACCGGGCTTGTTGATGTGACCCGATGCAGAAATGAGCTTCGTTCCTGTGCTTTTGCCAACACCAATCGCAGCATATGCTGCGCCGCCGTCTTTGATGATAGGAACAACTGCAGCAATAGTTTCTACATTGTTTACTACGGTTGGACAGCCATACAAACCTGCTACTGCAGGGAATGGTGGCTTGATGCGTGGATTACCGCGCTTGCCTTCCAGCGACTCAATGAGTGCGGTTTCTTCTCCGCATATGTATGCACCGGCACCCACTTGCACATAGCAATCGTGATCGAAACCGGAGTTCATGATGTTCTTCCCAAGTAGGCCTGCTTCATACGCTTCAGCGATTGCTTGCTCAAGAATGCGTGCTACGTAAAAATATTCGCCGCGTATGTAGATGAAAGAGGTTCGCGCACCCAACGCGTAGCTTGATGCTACCATTCCTTCAATTAGCAAGTGAGGAATGCGCTCCATCAGGTAACGATCTTTGAATGTGCCCGGTTCGCTTTCGTCTGCGTTGCATACTACATAGCGAGGTACACCTGCAGGCTTGGCAATGAAGCCCCACTTCATGCCTGTAGGGAATCCTGCACCACCGCGGCCGCGCAATCCGCTGGCTTTCACTTCTTCGACCACCTGGTCGGGGGTCATTGTTTTCAGCGCTTTCTCGAGCGATGAATAACCGCCATGCTTGCGATATACATCCAGTTTTTGGATGCCTTCAATATGGTCGTTTGCGAGTAATAGTTTGCGTCCCATCAGATGTTGATCATATCGTCTTTAGTGTACACACGGCGTTTGCCTTCTGCTTTCATTTTATCGAGAAGATTATCTACTTTCTCGAACGTGAGGTTTTCATAATAATCGCCTCCGCATTGCAGCATCGGAGCTGTTCCGCAAGAGCCCAAGCATTCCACTGTTTTCAAGGTGAACATGCCATCAGCAGATGTTTCACCTACATGAATGTTCAGCTTTTTCTCGATGTGTCGCACGATGTCTTCAGCACCCAATAGCCAGCAAGAAGAGGTGCGGCACACTTCGATGACGCACTTTCCAACGGGTTTCAAATTGAACATCGAGTAAAATGAAGCCACTTCGTATGCTTCGATGGGTTGAATTTTCAGCAACGCTGAAACGCAATCCATTGCGCCTGGACTCAACCATCCGTCGAACTCGGCTTGCGCCAAATGCAACAATGGAATGAGCGCGCTCTTTTCTTTTCCTTCCGGATATCTTCGAATGATGCGTTGCGCAGTTGCAAGCGTCTCTTCCGAAAATTTATATTCTTTATTGTCAGACATGATGCTGTGTGTGTCGTAAGTTTTTTATGCGTCGAGTTCACCTGCGATAGCGTTCATGCTACTCATGGTAAGAATAGCATCGCTGAGCATTCCGCCTTCAATCATCGAAGAATAGGCTTGGTAGTAGATGAAGCACGGGCGACGCATGTGCAATCGATACGGAGTGCGTCCGCCGTCGCTGATAAGGTAATATCCCAATTCACCATTGCCGCCTTCTACAGCATGATACACCTCTCCTTTCGGAACATCCGTTTCACCCATTACAATTTTGAATTGGTAAATGAGCGCTTCCATTTTGCTGTAAACATCTTCCTTGGGTGGCAAGTAAAACTCGGGTACTTCTGCATGGTATTGGCCATCGGGCATATTCTTGATGGCTTGTTCAATGATGCGCATGCTTTGCCACATCTCTTCCATACGTACCATGTAACGGTCGTAGGTATCACCGTTGGTTCCAACAGGAATAATGAAATCGAAATCCTCGTAAGAAGAATACGGACTCATTACACGCACGTCGTAATCGACACCTGCAGCGCGCAGGTTGGGGCCGGTGAAGCTGTATGCTAGTGCATTTTCTGCGCTGATGGCTCCGCAGTTGATGGTGCGGTCCATGAAGATGCGGTTGCGGGTTACGAGCTTATCGAACTCTGAAAGTGCCTTTGGAAACTCTTTCAAGAATGCATGAATGCGATTCCACGCTTTCTCGTTGAAGTCGCGCTCCATGCCGCCTATACGGCCAATATTGGTGGTAAGGCGAGCGCCGCATATCTCTTCGAAAATCTCGTAGATTTTTTCGCGCCATTGGAATAGATAGAGGAAGCCGGTCATAGCTCCGGTATCAACGGCGATTACCGTATCACAAACAATGTGATCGGCAATGCGCGAAAGTTCCATGATAATTACACGCAGGTACTGCGCGCGTTTGGGTACTTCGCATCCGATCAACTTCTCAACCGTCATGTGCCAACCCATATTGTTGATAGGCGATGAGCAGTAGTTGAGACGGTCGGTGATGGGCGTTATCTGATTGTAGGGCCTGCGCTCAGCAAGCTTTTCGAAAGCGCGGTGAATGTATCCAATGGTGGGTTCTGCCTTCACGATGATTTCTCCATCCATGGTGAGGATGTTTTGAAAGATACCGTGTGTAGCAGGGTGTGTAGGACCAAGATTGAGAATGGAGTAATCCTTCTGATCTGTAACCTGCGAAGCAGTCGCAAAGGTTTGTCCGATGTTTCCTGAAGTTCCTTTCATGATCTTATCGTCCGAAGTATTTATCTTGTTTGTCGTCGCGGCCGGCGTCTTCCAGTGCGTATTCTTTTCGCAACGGGTGGTAGTTCATTTCATCCATGTTGAGGATGCGGCGCAAGTCGGGGTGGCCGGTAAAACGGAAACCATAGAAGTCGAATGCTTCACGTTCCATCCAGTTGGCGCCAAGCCAGAGGTCGGTGGCTGTGGGCACATTCAGGTCGTTGGTGGCCATGAATGTTTTGATGCGCACACGCCAGTTCTTTTGCATGTTGTGGAGTTGATACACAAGTGCAAATTCTTGTCCTGCGTTGTCAGGATAGTGCACTCCGCACATTGTAGTGAGGAAGGTGAACTCGAATTCGTTGTGATTTTTCAAGAACTCCAACACATCGTGAATACGACTTTTCGCAACTGAGAACACGGGGAAATCGTAATCGATTTGTGAGCCGGTTATGTCGTTTTCGAACGATTGGATGAGTGCATCTTTTATCTGGTTATGCAACTCAACGGTTGCGGGCGATGCCGATGGATGTATTTCGTGATGCATTATTCTAGACCGTATTTGGCGAGCATGGCTTTGTATTCGGGTGAGGTGCGGCGAGAGCGGCCTTCGTTTTTGGCAAGCTCTTGAATTTTCATAATGCCGTCGAGCACTTGCTCTGGGCGAGGCGGGCAACCCGGAATGTAAACGTCGACCGGAATGATGCGGTCAATTCCTTGCAGCACGGAGTACGTATCGAAAATACCACCGCTGCTTGCGCAGGCACCCATGCTGAGCACCCACTTCGGCTCGGCCATTTGTTCATAGACCTGGCGCAGAATAGGAGCCATTTTCTTCGAGATGGTACCCATAACCATAAGCAAATCGGCCTGGCGCGGTGAAAAGCTTAAGCGCTCCATTCCGAAACGAGAAAGATCGTAGTGCGATGCCATGGTTGCCATGAACTCGATGCCGCAACAGGAGGTGGCAAAGGGCAAAGGCCAAAGTGAATTGGCACGAGCCAAACCTACCGCTTTGTCGAGGCTGGTTGCGAAAAAACCTTGGCCTTCCAAGCCTTCCGGTTTGTATTCGCTTTTGATATCAACGTTGGTTGTCATTTCGTGAAAAAAGAGGTTGAGGAACTAGTTGAAAATTCGCTTGCTGCGAGCGTGTTATTCCCACTTCAAAGCACCGCGTCGGATGATGTAAATCAATCCGACAATCATGAGGGCCATGAATGAGAACATCTCAAGTAAACCAAACACTCCGAGCTCTTTGAAGTTCACTGCCCACGGGTACATGAAAATAACCTCAACGTCGAAGAGAACGAAGAGAATAGCTACTAGGAAATACTTGATGGAAAAAGGCGAGCGGGCATTTCCCTGAACCTCAACACCGCATTCAAACGGATCACTTTTCACTTGTGTTTTTCGTTTGGGGCCGAGAAAGTGGGTAGCCAGCATGGTGGTTACCACGAAGCCCAATGCAATTACAGCCATCGCGATGATGGGCAGGTATTGCGAGGCAAGGGAAGGGGTAGATTCCATAGAGTCCTTGAGCGGTTTTTTGAATTGGCGGTAAAATTAATCGTATGCCTAGGAAATAAAGACTAAACAGCCGAATTTTTTCCGAGTTCAAATAAGCTAGATCCGAGGCAATTACTGCTTGGTGTGGGTGAGCTTGAAACCCACGTCAGAAATGCCTTTCAGTTCATCCACACGCATGCCGTGCCGAATGTCAATTTTGTAACGGCCTCCCAATGGAAACTGTTTGGCTCGCTGATAGAGAAACTCGTGGTCGAAAAGGTTGGCGGTGGGCTCTCCGAGCCATTGCCCTTGTTCGTTGGCAAGCATGCATTCCACTGTGTCTATCGACTTTTTGCCATTAGGGAATTCCATTTCAACGTAAAAGAAGATATTGCTGAATGCATAATCCTCGCGGTTGCGCACATCAAGGTAAAAGTTGTGCAGTTGAATGGTGTCGTTCGTTTCGAATTCGAAATGAACAGGCTCAACAGCGCTCCATCCTTGTGGATTGATGGGTTGGTTGCTCTTGAATTCACTGGGCGATTCGCAAGATACCAAGCACGTTGCGGTAATTATGAGTATCCCTAAACTTCTCATGCGGGTGGATTGTTCGGCGCAGGATTTCCTCCGGCTTCATTGCCTTTAGGTCCGCGGTTGCGGGGGTGTCTGCGTCCGCCTCCACCGCGATTGTCGCGATTTCCTTTTGGCTCGTTATTGCCTCCGGTAGTTGGATTTCCGGGTTGTGTAGGGGTCTTCGGTTCTCTCGGCGGACGATCACCTCGCGGAGCATTGCCTTCGCGCGGAGGCCCTTGATTGGGACGTTGCGGACGATCTTGACGCGGTCCTTGCTCACGGCGCTCAGGTCGTGGCCCGCGTTCATTGCGTTGAGCCGGTGCTCCTTGGTTTTGCTCGCCTTCCGGGCGTGGAGGTCTATTGCCTCTGTCTTGCGGGCCGCGCCCGTCGTTTTTGCGACCACGGTTGCGGCCGCCGCGCGACTGAGTGCGGGTTTTATCGAATCGGGTGAGGCTATCTTGCCCAACCACTTCAGCAAAGTCGGTGTCCTTTTCTACCGTTTCTTCAATCAGGAATTGGTCGATGTCTTCAATCTCAATCCCCTTTTTGTTTTTCTCGATGATTTCTTTCACCGAGTCGATGCTCATGGGGAACGGCGGTTCGCCTGGCTGACCTTCGTAGGTGAAGAACATAACACGCTGAAAAATATCGGTCTTGAAATGCGATGCCGTACCCTTTGGCAATCGCAGTCGCGTGTTGACAGAGGGGAAGTCACGAAGCGCTTCAACATATTGATCCAGCTCAAAGTTGAGGCAGCATTTCAACTTGCCACATTGCCCTGCCAGTTTCGTTGGGTTGAGCGACAATTGCTGATAGCGCGCTGCACTGGTGCTTACTGCGCGAAAATCGGTAAGCCAGCTGGAACAGCAAAGCTCACGGCCACAGCTGCCAATACCGCCCAGGCGGCCGGCCTCGTAGCGATAACCGATTTGGCGCATGTCAATGCGTACACGAAATTCTTCCGCATACCTTTTTATCAGCTCGCGGAAGTCAACCCTGTCGTCGGCTGTATAGAAGAAGGTGGCCTTGGTTTTATCGCCTTGATACTCCACGTCGCTCAGCTTCATTTCCAGTCGCAAATCGTGCGCGATGGTGCGTGCACGCATCATCGTATTCTGCTCGAGTTTGCGACCATCTTGCCAGCGGTTAATGTCATCTTCGGTTGCTTTTCGCAGTACTTTTTTAACCTCGTAGTTGTCTTTGGTGTCTTTGCGTTTCATCTGTATTTTAACCAACTCACCCGTAAGGCTAACCACCCCTACATCGAAACCCGGTGAAACGTCGACGCAAACCACATCCCCTGCATAGAGCTCCAGGCTGCCTGCATTGCGATAGAAACCTTTACGACTGTTTTTAAAGCGCACTTCTATAATGTCGAATGGTTTCTGGCCTTGCGGCAATTCCATGCCGGCCAACCAATCGAACACGTCTAACTTGTTGCACCCGTAGGTGCCGCACGCGCCATTATTTTTACATCCTCCGGGAAGCCCATTGGCACCGGAAGAACAACTTGAACATCCCATAAATAATCAAAGTATGACGGCCGCTAGTGGTCCGTCGTGTTTGTTTCAACTGCACCAATCCATTCACACTTGGCGAATGGCTTCTTCATACAGGTTCAAAAATACGGAGGAAAAACAATTAACCGGGATAGATGAGCGCATTTGCCAACATCGCCTGTTCAAATGCGGCTGCTTCAGGCCTCTGCCTTGCGTGTGAGCAAATAGTGAAGCTTGAAAGACAAATCGGTGAGCACCAATTTGGTGTATGCATTGCGCGAGACATCGTGAAAGGCTTCCGTTATTTCTTCCATGAGCTCTTCCGCGTTGAGGTCGTTTATGAATGGAGCGAACTTATCCGAAAAGCTTTTTTCCGAATGGTTTAGCCTCACAAAGTCGGCTCCGGTATAGTTTAGTATGAGGTTTTGCCTTACTTGATCCAAGGCGTAGGTCAGAAAGTGTTTTTGATCTTCTCGATTGAGTTTGTGCATTTCATCGGACCAGCGAATAATGCCGGGCACATCTTTCTTATAACACATGCGCATCCAATGCTGGAATTGGATGGCGTAGTTCTCATCCGGATTTTTGGAATGTAGCAACTGCAATGCTTTGTTCCAATCGCCGTGAGCAAAGTGAGCAATCTCTTGTGCCTTTTCACTCGAAGAGCCAAGGTTCATAAGGGATTGCAGAATAGCGCCATCATCCACCTTCGGCACATAAACAACTTGAACGCGTGATAGAATTGTTTGCAAGATGTTTTCGAGACTATTTGCTACGAAAAGGAAAATCGTTTTTTCAGGCGGCTCTTCCACAATCTTCAAAAGCTTGTTGGCAGTGTCGGTCTTCAGGTATTCGGCCATCCAAATAACCTGAAACTTGTAGCCGCCTTCATAGCTTTTCAGGGTGAGATGTTTGATGATGTTGGCCGCCTCATACACCGACATGATGAGTTGCTTGTTGTCTTCCGTTATTTCATTACGCCATTCGTCGACAGTGGTGTAGGGCGATTGCTTTAAGTGATTGCGCCATGCAGCAATCCAATCATTGCACGTGGTCTTTTCGCTGCCCTCACTCTTATTAAAGAACGGAAACGTGTAGTGCAAATCGGCAAATTGATGCTGATCTATTTTTTTACAGGTGGGGCACACGCCGCAGGAATCGTGTTCTGTGCGGTCGGGGCATGCTATGTATTGGGCAAACGCCAAAGCCAACGCTAGGTTGCCGCTTCCTTCAGGTCCCAAAAACATGAGGGCATGCGCTATGCGGCCTTCGCGAAAGGAGGCGGTAAGTCGCTCCTTTAGGGCTGATTGTCCTATGACCTGGGAAAACTGCATGGTAATTTGAGTGAGCGAAAATACAACAGAGCGACGGCCTCAATGGAAAACGGCATGCAGAACGTCGAGCGATTTGATTTCGCGCAGGTTATCCAAATGGAGTTTTAAGTAAGTGACAAGAGCGTGCAATAGTTCTTTGCGAATGGTGCTATGCAGCTCCATTTGCTGGGCCTGCGGCCATTCCAGGTCGAGCAGCTGAAATAAGGTCGATGATGCCGGATGCTCTAGGTAGTTCGGATGCGTTGGCCGCGCTTGAGTGAAACGTGCCTGTTGCAAATCGAAATAGTGCCCTTCGCTTTTTGTAGGATAAAAACCATAATGCCTCGTTACTTCAATAAGCCACCACAGATGGAAGTTTTTTGCGTCGATGGCATCATCAAGGAGTAGAATGGAGTTTTTTAGGAAATAAAAGAGGTTATCGTTGGCATAATCATCGGCCAAGGTCTTGGCGAGTACCTCGTCCATGAAAAGAGTCATAGACATTTTTACGGGGTCGGTCGCAAGATTGTGGAGCGGCGACGCCAAACGCGGTGATTTAATCGAAAGAAACTTGCTAACCTCCTGATAGTCAGTCTCGAATTCGAGGATTCTGAGCGGCTGAAATAAATGTTGGGTGGCGTTACCGGGTTTTTTGGAGCTGCGAACCATGCACGCCTTGAAACCGATGTTGTGGCATAGTATCTTGATAATGAGCTTGCTATCGCTGTATCGGATGGTTTGTATTACAATGCCTTGCGCGGTGAGATTCATTTGCTTGTTACAATTCACACATAAAGGTTTAAATCTCTGAATCTGCTGTTGATTCTTTTGACCAAATGCCATGACTTTTGGAATCGAGTCACACGATACTTTCGCTGCGGTAAAAGTAAAGCGTTCGATTCTATTCGGCATGATTGAAACTCGGTGATTAATTATTCACCCTCTTCTATAGAGTAAAGAAAACATCACCCAAGGTGATGTTTGTTTAAAGTTAGGTTAGGCAGGGCAACCCTCGGGTTGCCCTGTTGCTTTTTATCCACCATGCATTCAAAGGTCATTGATTAAGTGTTTTTTCTGTGGTAACCTTATTGTCTGTAAAATGTAACTATTTCAGTTTACCTCCCGTAGACACGTCAGGAAATCACACTTATAAATGAAAAACTTCAAAAACACCCTGTCTAAGCGAAACACATTAAAAACAATGAAAACACTTTTCACTTCTTTATGCATCACCATTCTGGCAACAGTTGGTTTGGCGCAGTCGCCCGGAGGCGTTTCTTCTGGGCTCGTAGTTTGGTTGAAGCCCGACGCTGCAGGTATGACGCCTGTTCCCGACGGCACTGCAGTTGCTTCTTGGAATGACGCAAGTGGCCTGGATAATCATGCCCAGCAATCCACGGTTTCTGCTCGCCCTCAATATTTCAACAATGTATTTAATGGGCATCCAGTTATTCGCACTTCTTCAACTCGCTTCTTTAATGTTAACTTCAGTGATATAAATAATTCAAACTATACGATCATTACGGTAAGTTTAAGGACCAGCAGCACTGGTTATGTAGTCGGCTTCAATGGTGCCACCACTTCAACCGGTTTGGCGCTTGGATATGCCGGATCAACGCTTGCTCGTCATAGTCAATTTGCCAATTGGGTTAACTTCACCATACCGGCCAACAGCACTTCAACCGAACTTCCCGTAATTCTGGCTTGTCAATTCGATCAATTGGTAGGTAAAAAATTATGGCGCATCAATGACGGAACAAATACATCGCGCTCGGGAGCTAATAGAACCTCTTATGTTTTATCGGGTTCTGGTCGTATTGGACGCGGCATGGCCAATGATGGTTTCGGTGGAAGTATCGCGGAAGTGATCGTTTACAATCGGGTTCTTACAACGCCCGAGTTGCAGCAATTGAATACATACCTCTCTGTGAAATACGGCTTGTCGGTTCCAATGGCCGACCATTTATACCCAATCGATGCAACACATCAGAATGACGTGTTTGGTATCGGTTATCAAACGTCCTATGCGCTCAATCAGACCACTTCAGAAAGCGCGGGGTTCGATGATATTCTTCAGATTAGTAATCCTTCCAGCATCAACGATGGCGATTATTTGATTTGTGGTAATGATAATGAATTAGTGCAGTTCAGTGCTCATACCGGTTCAAATTGTACGATGAATGCTCGACTCGACCGCGACTGGAAATTCCGTCACGTGGGCGACTTCGGTACTGTAGCTCTCCGATTCGACATGACAGGTATTACAGGCTTTAATGCTTCTGAATTGCGAGTTGTGGTTGACTTGGATAATGATGGATACGATGATGAATTACCAATTCAAGGAACATACTCAGCGCCTTATTTCACAGCAACAGGTGTGACTATTCCCAATGGGGCAAAAGCAACCTTGTGCACGGTTAAATCCGATTACTATGCTGTGGTCTCAGGATTGTCGAGTGGAGCAATTTGGTCTGACTCGCCTACCGGTACTCCCGGTTTGTTGAACGCTACCTGCTCTGCAACGAACTTAATTATTAAGAGTGGAGTGACAATAAACAATGACTGGTTAACTCTCTTGTGCAATAATATTACAGTGGAATCCGGAGCTGTTTTTAACTCAGGAGCACTTGCCACTCAAAACCTTCGGATTAATGGAAACATCACCGTAAACGGTGTTTGGAGTCAGGGCTTGAGCACACTCAATATGATAGGTTCCGTCGCTCAGCAGGTGAACGGCACCGGGTATCTGAAAGTACAAAATTGCAACATCATCAATGTTGCAGGTGTTTCGCTGAATGGTTTGGGAGTCATTGTGTATAATAATTTGGGTATAACAGGCGGCGGTGTTTTGAATACAAATGGCAAATTGACCTTGTGGTCGGACATCAATGGTACCGGTGAAATCCAGTCGCTCAATACGGGCACAATCAACGGTGAAGTACTCGTAAAACGCTACAGGGCTTCGGCAGTGCAGGGTTGGGTGAATTTATCAAGCCCATTCCAAAACGCAACAATTGAAGATTGGGACAGCGGTAATCTGGTTACATCCGGATTTCCTGGATCTGACGCACCGAGTTTTGCGTTCAACAGCTTCCTTCATTACGATGAAACGTTGACAGGTGGAGAAGACAATGGGCATGTTGGAGCAACAAATTCGAGTAATCCATTGATTCCCGGTGTTGGATATCGCTCCTGGTATGGCAATGGTGCCCGCACAATTCAAGCACGCGGAACCATCAATAATGGCAATGTGAATTTGCCGGTGACCTACACCAACAATGGAAATGCATCGGCAGACGGATGGAACCTGGTAGGTAATCCGTATCCCGCTACGATAGATTGGACCGCCGAGGATTGGGTGAAAACCAATATGGCCGACGCAGTTTATGTTTGGCGTTCGAATATCAACCAGTATGCTGCATATGTAAATGGCGCAGCAACCAATGGCGGTAGTCCTTTGATCGCCTCGGGGCAATCGTTCTTTGTGCAGGCCAGTGGTGCCAGCCCAGTGTTGACAGTCAAGGAGGATTGCAAATCAAAAGACCGCGGCACTTTCCGCTCAGCAGATGCTCCTCGCGAATACATGTCGCTTCGAATGCACATGGGCGATTGGCAGGATGAAACCGTTCTCATGGCGCTTGAGTCTGCTACAAAATCGTTTGACGATGCCTTCGACGCCAAGAAACTGCGTAGCCTTGTTGCGGAAGCGCCTTACTTGGCTACCATCGACGATCATGGTCAAAACTTATCTATCAATAGTATTCGCATGATGGGTGAAGAGCAGATTATTCCTATTCGCATAGAAGCAGGTGTAACCGGTGTATATACCCTCGAGGTGTCGGGCCTCGAAGCATTTGCAAAAGGTGCGTGCGTAACCTTGGAAGAAGTTTTCACACATACATCCTACGTGCTGACCGAGGGTGAATCCATTGAACTGCCTTTGGAAGCAGGTGATCATACACTGCGTTATCAATTGCGCATCGGAGCTGCAGCGTTGTCGAATGTAACCGGTGCAGGCTGTTCATCTAATAAAGGTGGCAGCGCTGAGGTTGTTCTTCCTGTAAACAGTACTTCCGTGGTAGAATGGTTGAATGATCAAGGTCAAATGTTCGCAACCACTGCTCCTGTGGATGGAATTGCGAAAGTGGAGTCACTGGTTGCCGGCAGTTACACTGCGCGTATAACCAACAATGGCGCATGCGGAACAACTTCTTTTGACTTCGAAGTATTGCAACTGAACAAACTTGGAGCGTCGGCTGCGGTTATTCTATCGAGCTGCGAGAATACGGATGACGGAGGTATCTCAATCAGTATAAGTGGTGGCGAAGCCCCATACAATGTGGCTTGGAACAATGGCGCAGAAGGTGCTGCCATTGATAATGCTACTGCAGGTGAATATGTGGCGCACATTACCGACAGCAATGGTTGCGAAGGTACCTTCCAATTTGAGGTACAATCGGTGAGCAAATTGTTGAGCAAATTCGAGGTATCACACGAGCAAGTTGAGTTGGTTAATGGAGAAGCGAAAGTTGACTTTACCAACATCAGCGAAAACGCGGATGTATACAACTGGAATTTTGGTGACGGCAGCGAGCAATCGTCAGACGAGCACCCCACACACTCTTATTTGAGTGCGGGTAATTATGAAGTAATGCTCAAGGCAACCTACTTCAATTGCGAAGCAGTGAGCACACGCACAGTGGCGGTAACCGACAACAGCCAGGCGGAAGAGTTTGCTGGTGATGTGTTGGCTGCCTTGACCGATCGCGGAGTGCAAGTAACCTTCTTGTTCGACGAGTTGAAGAATATTCGCATCAATGCATACAATGTGCTGGGTCAGCAATTGATTGAGCCTATTGTAGGCGAGTTTGGAAGTCAAACCATCCTGTTCAGCGACCGCCGTTACGCAGCCAATGCGTTAATTGAAGTGACCGATTTGAATAGCGGTGAAAAAGCGTTGATTCGTTTGGGAAGATAAACTGATAACTATTGTGATGTGTTAAATGGTCTCGGCTTGCCGAGACCATTTTTTTTTCATCTTTGCAGCATGGAACAAGGACTGTTCGAAAAACTTCTCTACGTCTTCATAATCTTAGCTGTCTCCATCACGGGGTTGGTATTGTACCGAAAGGAAGTTTCTTTTTTATTCAAGGCCAAAAAATGCAGTGGCCGAATTGTAAATTGGATGTCAGCGGTAATTGGCGGTAAGCGCTTTTATTTTCCCATGATTGAATTCACGCCCGACGGATACGAACGCCAGTTGTTTCGTGCGGAAGACCGCTGCGAAGGTCAGCCCATGTTTGATCCCGGAACGGAGGTCACGGTAAAATATCTCGAGACGGATTTGGAATACCGTAAGGTGATTTATCCCAAGAAGTAGTTACGCCTTAACGCCGGCTTTCAAGCAGGTGAGCAAGTGAATGGCTCGTTTCAACTCAGTAACATGGTCGAACGACATGCGCAAGCTTTTTTCCTTTTCATACATCTTTCCTGTATTCGGGTTGTGCTTGATAAATTCCAGAACAAATGAGAATTTCTCACTTTGATAAAACGGTGAGTTTTCTTGCGATATGAAGTAACCGATCATTTTGCCGCTTTTTAGAACAAGTTTTTCAAAGCCGATTTCACGCGCAAGCCATCGCAAGCGCATCGTTTCAATCAACGATATCGTGGGTTTTGGAATTTCGCCGAATCGGTCGATCAACTGCTGAGTGAAAATTTCCATTCCCTCTTCGGAGTTGATGTCGTCGAGCTCCTTGTAGAGCGCAATGCGCTCAGAGATGCTGCTAACGTATTCGTCCGGAATCAGAATTTCGAAATCGGTTTCGAGAATTGTTTCACGCACATAATTCTGTGAGCGCTGAATCTCTTCCTCATACAGTTCTTTGAAGTGTTCTTGTTTCAACTCATCGATTGCTTCATTGAGAATTTTCTGATAGGTTTCAAAACCAATATCATTGATGAATCCGCTCTGCTCTCCTCCCAGCAGATTGCCGGCGCCTCGTATATCAAGGTCTCGCATGGCAATGTGCAGCCCCGATCCCAGATCGCTGAATTGCTCAATTGCCGTTAGGCGTTTGCGGGCGTCTTCCGTAAGCAAGTGCAACGGTGGACTGAGTAAGTAGCAAAATGCATGTTTGTTGTTTCGACCTACACGTCCGCGCAACTGGTGCAGGTCGCTCATGCCGAAATGATGTGCATCGTTGATGATAATCGTATTTGCGTTGGGAATATCGATTCCACTTTCTACAATCGCAGTGCTCACAAGCACATCGAATGCACCTTCAATAAATTCTGACATCACTTCTTCCAGCTCTTCGCCCTTCATCTGTCCGTGCGCAGTTGCAACGCGCGCATCGGGGCAAAGTCGTTGTATCATGCCGGCAACTTCTTTCAAATTCTGAACTCGGTTGTGAACGAAGAAGATTTGTCCGCCGCGTTGAATCTCGTAACTCACCGCATCGCGCACCACTTCTTCATTGAATGGTCGCAGTTCGGTTTGAATAGGATGGCGGTTGGGTGGTGCCGTCTGTATAATCGACAGGTCGCGCGCTCCCATCATCGAGAATTGTAATGTGCGTGGTATGGGGGTGGCAGTCAGCGTAAGCGTGTCGATATGTGCTCGCAGCGTTTTCAATTTGTCTTTTACTGCCACACCGAATTTCTGCTCTTCGTCTATGATAAGCAAGCCAAGATCTTTGAATTTCACTTTAGGGGCAACAATTCCATGCGTGCCAATAAGCACGTCGATTTCCCCACGCTCCAGTCGCTTCAGTGTTTCTGTTTGTTGCTTCGCGCTCTTGAAACGGTTGATATAGTCTACCGTAATTGGAAACTCTCTGAAACGTGCAGCAAAGCTTTTGAAGTGTTGAAGCGACAGAATGGTTGTTGGAACCAAAACTGCTACTTGTTTTCCGTCGGTGGCTGCTTTGAATGCGGCTCGCATGGCTATTTCGGTTTTGCCGAAGCCAACATCGCCACACACCAGGCGATCCATAGGCGATTCGGCCTCCATGTCTTCTTTCACCGCCTGGGTAGCTTTCAGCTGATCGGGAGTGTCTTCATACATAAAGGATGCTTCCAGCTCGTGCTGCATGTAACCGTCGTGTTCGAATGCATGCCCTTTGGTTGCCTTGCGCTTTGCATATAGCTTTATAAGATCGAAGGCGATTTCTTTCACCTTCGTTTTGGTCTTGCGCTTGAGCGATTGCCAAGCATTGCTGCCGAGCTTATCCATGCTCGGCGTCGATCCTTCCTTGCCAACAAATTTAGAGATGCGGTGCAAGGAGTGAATGCTCACATAGAGCGTGTCGCCTCCCTTATAGGTTAATCGGATGGCTTCTTGCTCTTTACCATTTACATCAATTTTTTGTAGACCGGAAAATTGCCCAACACCATGGTCTATATGCACTACATAGTCGCCCGGTTGAAGCGACATGATTTCTTTGATCGTGAGTGCTTCTTTGCTTTTCTTAAACCCTTCCTTCAATCGGAAGCGGTGATAACGTTCGAATATTTGATGATCGGTATAGACCAGTGTCTTGTTCTCTTTGTCGATGAATCCCTCCGAAAATTCAACCGTAAGCGGAGTGAAATGGATTGCGTGGTCTTTATCCGAAAAGATCTGATATAAACGCTCAATCTGTTTCGGCTGACCGGCAGCTATCACATTCGTATATCCGGCTTTGGCATTGTTGGCGAGGTTCGTACTCAACAAATCGAAATGTTTGTTGAAAGCGGGCTGTGGTTCCATGTCGAACTGCAGTAGTACTCCTTCCGGGAATTTCCGTTGCGAACCGAATTCAATGACTCTGCGTTGCAGCAGCAACTCGAAAAGTTCTTGCTTGGTTGCATAGAGCAGGTGTGGTTCCATTCGCTCAAACAGCCCTGCTTGTTTCTCGTATTGTTTTTGTGCCTTTTCAATTTCTACATCCATCCGATTGAGAGCCCCTTCCGTGTCTTTAATCCAGATGCGAGTGGAAGCAGGCATAAATTCGAGCATGGTAATACGCGCCTCCTCTGTGTTGCGCATACTCACGTTGGGCACTATCGTGGCCTTCGTCATTTTCGCTACGCTCAGTTGTGTGTCGGGTTCGAATTTGCGGATACTTTCCACTTCATTTCCGAACAATTCAATGCGGTAGGGGTGGTCGAAACTGAATGAGAAAATATCGATGATGCCACCCCGCACTGCATATTGACCCGGCTCATAAACGTAATCGACTTTTTCAAAACCATAAGTGTGCATCCACTCATCCACAAAGTCTATGTCGAGGGTATTTCCCTGAATAATCTCGAATGTTGATCCTCCTAGCTCGTGTTCGGTAATTACTTTTTCTGCAATCGCTTCCGGATAGGTAATGATGCAAATGGGTTTCCCTTTTTGTTCCTTGTTGAGGTTTTTGCGAAGGTCGTTGAGCACTTCGGTTCGCATGGCCACGTTGGCATTGTCGGTTTGCTCCACCTCGTATGCTTGTCGGGCGCTGCGCGGAAAAAAGTACAGGTCAATGGGAAGTTTGCCTGAAGTGTTTTCTTCGCCCGGTGTTTTGCCTGCGGCGTTTTCCAGGTCGTTGAGCATGTATGCTGCTTCTTCTTTGTCGGGCAGCATGAAGAGGTGCACACCTCCTGTTTTTTGCATTGTCGCATAGGCTACCAACGCGCAGCCGCTACCCACGAGCCCTCGCAGATGCAGTTTGGATGGAGCAGCAGTGGTTAACTCGATCAGCTTGTCGACAGATGTGGAGCGCGAATAAATCGCATTGAGGTCGGAAATAAACATAGGCAAAAGCCCCCATGGATGTATTCATGGGGGTGCAGGTGCCAAAGGTATGGCTGCTCCTTCTAAACAAGACTATGAAAACGAACCTCCTTGTACTTTTGCGGCGAATGGATACTTCGGAATGTCTTTTTTACTTGCGTTTTCCTCGGGAAGATTGCGATGCGTTGCTCGCCCAAGGCATCGAAGATTCCTTTGTGGTAGAAGCGGACGAGCCGGTGGATTGGGATAAGCTTCATGCTTGGTTGAGCCAAAAGGAGGATTGGGTGTTGGGTTGGATCGGGTACGATGTACGTCGTTCGATCGAGCGGTTTGGAGAAGAAAAATTGCGCGCATC
>Ga0114980_10000349_pt1 | contig 33206 bp, 50 predicted proteins | sample S_140806_EF_Meta_FD_87018 | JGI IMG/M metagenome (GOLD analysis project Ga0114980, IMG submission 87018) | Freshwater microbial communities from Lake Simoncouche, Canada to study carbon cycling - S_140806_EF_MetaG | ecosystem: Environmental > Aquatic > Freshwater > Lake | place: Lake...
CAAACTGGGGGCCAGTCATGCTAGTGCCGGGTACGCCGTTAATTCCACCAAGGACAACTTGCGAATTATCTGCATTAATGCCAGACATTAAAGAACCAAGACTCATCATGCCGCCATTCGCCATTTTTTGAATTTTCGCCATGACTCATCCTTTACCAGTTGATGTTTTTCTTGGTTGCCTTGCCACCCTGCTTGAACCCAGCCTTCTTGATGGCGCTGATTCTGTTGCCAAGCTGGTTCATCCCGTATTCCATGTCGCGGGCCTCACGCTCATCACCCGACATGTTTTGATCACGGTCAGCGTATTGGTAGCCAGAGCCGCCAAGCTTGTTGAACTTCTCAGTCATTTCGGTGTGCTGTTTCTGGAGCTTTGCAAGGTTGGGGGCGTCTTTCTTCGCGGAATCCAAGGCTTGTGCTTGGCGATCTTTCTTTCGAGCCGCAAGCTTGGCATCGGTTTCGGCGCGAGTTGGGCCCCTCTCAGACTTGCCCGACTTGATGCGCTCCATCGCCTCTTTGACGGCTCTTTTGACTGCTGGGCTTGATTCAAACATGATGTTTCCTTACCAGTTGGGAGAAGATTTGCTCTTCTCGTGTGTTGATACCTTGCAAGAACTCAGGTTGACCTTGCCGCCATTTTTGTAAGCTGTGTTTTGACCAGCGGAGCCAACAATCAAACCGCCAACATTTTGTCCATTGGCGCGGGGTACATCGCTCTCTTCGATTGATGGGCCGCCAATTGCATTTGGAGTTCCTTGACTTGGAGCCATTTTGATTCCTTTACCAGCCGGGGCAGTCCCAGCGCTTCAACGATGCCTTGGCCCTTGGCGCGTCACCCTTTGAATGCTCCACCACGCCACTCATTCTGGCGCAAAATGAATCTTTCCGTGCGCCGCCCTTGGGCTGAGGAGCCTTCAAATGAGACCCAGTCTCTCTGTTGTACTTCTCGCGGCCTTTTTGGGTCAATCCAGCGCCTTTGGAGACCGGAAGCTTCTCACCCCTGCCGACAGCAAGAGAGACGCCTCCATCCTTCATTTTGGCTGTTTTGGCTGACTCTCTGAAGGCTTCAGCAGTTGGAGCGCCTTTTGCACCCGGCTTACGCATGCGCTCACCAGAGCCTTCAGCGATTCGTTCACGTTTTGCATTGATATTTTCATATAGTCCGCCATTCTTCATTTGTTTGTCGGCCTTGACAAATTCTTTGCCGACCTTTTGAGGTACACCACCAAAGCCACCCTTGGTGTGGGCGGCGGCTTCCATCAAACGATGTTGGGCAGGTGATTTGCTTGGCATGATTAGTCAGGGTTCTTGATTATTACAACGCTGAAGTTAGCAGAAACACTTGATGCTGTTGTTGCACTTGCACGAACCTCAAGGTCAGTTTTCTCAGGAAAACTTAGTGGATAGTTCAAAGGAATCGCAAAAGCACCACCATTGGCACAACGACCTTGTAATGTATTGTCAAATACACCGCCTAAAGGTCTGTTATATAAACCAAGGTTTGTAAACGCATTAGCCGTGGTACATCCTGTTGCAACAAGGAAGTCAAAAATGTAACCCGTATAGCCAGCAGGAATGGTGTAAATGCAAGCAGTTGAGCCACCATTGACAGTATAAGTGCCATATAACGTTGCAGGAACACCAGAAGTCACGGTTCCAACACCAGCGTAGATAGTTCCAGCCGCCGCACCACCAGAACCTGCCGTATTGACCATTAGATGAAATACACGCAAGAAAGTAGCAGTTGTAGTAACGGCAGTTTGACCGTTCAACGAAACTGTTTCACTGATTTGGTTGTAACTGCCATCAAGCCCAACAATTGTAACGGTTCTTGCGCCAGTTCCAGCCGCAGTGTCATTTGCATCTGAACTTGAAATTTTTATTGCAACTGCACTTGTAGGGTATACATAAAGATTACTTCCAGTCCATATCGTTTCATATGAAGTGCCAACATCTCCGTTATACCCAGACACCAAAGTCTGCGAATGCCCGTCAACTTGACCACGAGCAACCTGCAAATCAAAAGGTTCAAACGCGCCTTGACGGGTCGCGGAAGAATAAGTTCCCATTTCTTTCTCCAATTAGAAGCGGGGGCCGAAGCCCCCACTGGATTTAGCAGACTTTGCCGCCACGCTTTTTGCCGGGGGACACCGTGACAGATTTCTCGGTCTTGGTGACGCTACCAGCAGGCGTCTCGAAGTAGTCTTTGCCCTTGTTGTAAAGCTCTTTTACCATGCTCAATGGATTCATAGCATCTTCAAGTTCACGGCTCGCCTTGTCAGACACAGCCTTGGGATTCTTGACTGTGTACTTGTCATTGGTAGAGCCGCCTTCAGCAAAAGTGCCAGACTGCAAGTTATTCGCCACAGGACGGGAAACAGGCTTGGAAGGCATTTTTACTGCCTTACCTTGACTGTTAACATTCCCCCCCGTGGCGTAGGCTTTTTTTGAGGCATTGCCTCCAGCCTTGTAGCCACCAGCGTTGCCGTTGCGGACTTCACCTGTAGTGGTGTTGACTTTGCCGGGCTTGGCAGTATCGGCAGGACGGTTTTCCCAGCTTACATCGCCACCCTTAGCGTAGCCACCAGCATTGCCCATACGAACGCCACCAGTGCCTTTAGCACGATCATGCTTGTTTCCGTCATGCATCTTGGTGTTTTTGTATTGAGCTTCGTTGCCGTTGATAGTGCCACCAGCGGCATAGCCACCAGCGTTACCCATCGTGACGCCACCAGTCTTGAGCTTGAGGCTTGTACCCTTGCCGCCCTTATGCTCCTGCATGTCGTGCTGTTTAAAAGCCTTCTTGATCATGGCCTTGTCTTGCGACTTGTCAGCCTTGCCACCCTTTTTGTAGGGGACCATAACTGGGTCTGGGTAGTCAAAAACTGGGCTTGGCTCTGATTTGCCGGGCATGCCGGGCCTTGGGTAGTCCATAACTGGGCTTGGCTCTGATTTGCCGGGCATGCTGGGCGTTCCATAGCTCATTCCACCGCCGCCGGGACTCATCATTTGTGGTGTTGCGCCAGCCGCTCCTAATCCAGCCATTGGCGCGGCTGTTTTTTTCTTTATGTTGTCTATGGCGCTCATAAAGGTTTTACCAATTGGGCTAACGACTTTATGCATTGGGTTCGCCGATGTTAATGCGGCGAATGGTGAAACTGATTGAATTTTTTTGTTTGGAATGCCCAAAAATTTTCCAGCTTTTTGCAACTCAGGCTTGACTTTATTAGCTATGCGACGCAAAGCACCGCCAAGACCCATGTGAGGCACTTTACCGCCGCCTTTGAAGTTGGGGTTCATTGCCTTCTTGCGATCAGCCATAGAGGGCTTCTTGGGGGCGCTTCCGCTCTCGCCTTCCATAGATTCACGATACTTGGCATCGCTGGACATTGGTGAATGACCGTGTTCACCCTTTTCAAGGTGCTTGGTATTCACATGACCACCCTTTTTCATCTTCAAGATGACTGTGGGTTCGGTGGTCTCCATCTTGGGCATCTGCTTGAAGCCCCCTACATTGTTTTTAGTAGCCATGAAAACCTCCTATTAGGAAACCAAGTTTTGGTTCACGCCAACTGCGCCAACACGAGTTGCGTTGGGGCCAACAGCGATGCCGGGCAACAAAACACCCATCACTGTACGAACAATGCCGTTCGATGCAGTGGCAGGGGCGTATGTACCGCGAACATCACCAGTGGTGGTTGTGGCAGTAGCAGTATCAGCGGCAACAAAAGTTCCAGCATCTTGAGCCAATGTGTTATTGCTCTTGACGCCCACAACATACGCCACGTTAAACACGCGAACAGGCAAGCCCAGAACGTCGGTAGTGCCAACAGTGATTGCTACTGGCAATGCGCCACTGACTGCAATGCTGGTAATTTGGAAGAACGCTTTTTTGCCAGCGACGTTTGCCACAGCAGAAGAGGTTGTACCTGTTGCAATTGCTTCGCTCATTGGCTGGCCGTAATAGTCATAACCAGACACGGTCAAGGTACGGCTGGTAGAGATCGTGCCAGAGGCGGTGGTCAACTGAACTGCGCGAGGCAGGTCAAGTTGCAACACAGTAGTGCCATCATTGCGAACAACAGATCGTACCGAAGTGCCAGCAGTTAAGGTCAATGAACCAGCGGCGGCAGGAGTTTGAGATGCGGCAATGTTGTTGGTAACCAATGCTTGTGGAACAACGTCCCAAACATAGATGCGACCAAGGGGGCCAATACCCAAGTCCATAGGAGCAGGGTTATCAAACTGAATGTTGCCATGTGCAGTCATTGCGGTGCTAGACGCAGTCACAGACTGATTGATGGTGTATGTACCAACACCACCATTACCAGTACCAAAACCAGTAATGTATGTGCCGTCGGTCACGCTTGTGCCGTCAACATACAAGCCAACAACAATTGGTGCGCCTTGCAACAGTGCAGTCACGGTTAATGTCGTTCCAGACATTGAACCAGTAAATGTGGTGGTGTAGGTGCGAATACCCGTACCCATGTAAGTTTGGGCAGGGCCTAAGAAAAGGTCATCTGAAAATTGAGGCATCGTCTTCTCCTTGAAAAGTTTGACGAAGATTTAAAAATGGGGAGGAGCTTTTGACCCCTCCCCAGCTTGGCGTTGATTAAGCGCCGGGTGTGCCGTACATGGCACGAGGGTCAGTGAAGCCAACGTCGTAACGCTCTGTCGCCTTGTAGCGCATAGAGTCAGTCTCGAAGTCACCTTCCATAGTCTTCTCCAAACGACGGCGCATCAGGAGCTTCATGCCCTCTGGAGCGTCGGTCTGAACCCACCATGCGGTGCTGGAAGACAAACGTGACAACACAGCCGCGCCTTCGTCCAACAGGCCGATAGACTTAACTGGGTTGATGTCGTTGTTTGCGTTACCAGTACGCAGAACAGACTTCAACAACACTTCGGCTTGGAAGATATTGCCGGGGGCCACCACCAATTGGCGGGGAACCAGACGAATACGCTTGCCGTTGTTGTCAACTGCTTGGCGGATCTGAATCAACATCTGCTCAAGAGATGTTTGAGACAAAACAGCGGCTGTAGCCAACTGGTTGCTGAAAGTACCGTTCACGATGGGGTGAGCAGTGTTGATCAGAGACACGCCATCGCCGCCGGGGTAAGCCGAGTTGAAGGCAGTGTTCAACACGTTTGCTGACAACAATTCCTTGGTTTCCACCAAAGATTGAGCCAAGTGACGTGCATAAGTCTGACCGATACGGATGTGGTCACCGTCCTCGTACAGCACTTTGGTCAAAGCGAAGGCCAAGCCATACACCTTGTACACATAGCGCTTGAGGAACAGGACACCACCTTGTTGGTAAGTCACTGGAGTACCGTCGGGCAACTGGGGAGCGGCTCCGAAACCGTACAGAACAGGTTCTTCGTGGTAGTTGCGTGGGATGCCGTCTTGTTCGCGGAACACACGGCTCCACTCGTCGGCACGTTGGTCATAGACTCCATCGAAGCATTCGTTGAGGATTGGTTCAACAATACTTCTAAAGTCCGTACTGCGCATTGGGGCGGCCATAATTTAGCTCCTTAATTAAGCAATAGCAGTAAAGCTACCGAAGAGTTGAGAATGTGAGCACACAACACGGACAACCGTATATGCGTCACCCCATGCGTTATCAACGTATGGTGCGAGGTCGACAACACGCATTTGACCCTGTGTGCCGTTACCAGCGGCTGTCGCAGAGCCAAGAGTGGCTTGAGACAGACCAGTGGTGTTGGAACCAGCAGTCACGTTGGTGAAGTTGTACTCGTTACCAATAGTGGTTTGAGCCATCGAGCCATCAGCTTGGATTTCATAAACGATGTTGTTGTCGTTGTAGAAATAAGCAACGCATGAACCAGTCTGGAATGCAGTGCTTGCAGGCCAGTAGTTGGACACGCGACGACGACCTGTGGTGTCAGTGAATTCAACACCAGCAAATGCACCAGACCAAGCAACTGAAGAGCCAGAAGCAGGGTTGGTTGTGAGGGCGACAATTACACCTGCCGAAGCAGAGTAGGCGACAGGTTGACCCTTCAGAATTTGAGTGGAATAACCTGATGTGATACCGTTAGCAAGCGCTTGGGCGCGATCCAGACCAGAAGGGTGGAACGCAGGGCGCAAACCAAACGGAGCGGATGTACTAGACATATGAAACTCCTTTTTGTTGAATTACCCGTAAAAGACGGGTGTTTCTCTTGGTTGCCGATCAAAATTGCCCAATCCTTCGCCTTCAATACTCACAAGCGACTTGCCGTTACTGTCTCGCTGACCCTGCAAACTCTCTAACTGGATTCGGACTTTGTCCTCTTCCTCACGAGGAAGATCATGATGCATGTGCGTCATGTATTCCTGATAGATTTCCATAGGAATCTTGAAAAGCAACAACTCATTGCATGAGATGTAGCCAACATGTTCTCCAGCCTTTACACGGTAATTTTCAAATCCGGGGAACTCATCCGATTTAACGGGAACGTAACCCAGATTCATCCGCTTATCAATGCTGTCGTAAGTGTTGGTTGTTGAAAGCCAGCAAAGATGCCACCCATCTAAATTAGGTGTCTTGGGCATTGCTGATTGCGTCCACTCTTCAGTCCACATCTTGCGACGTTCATCTTTGGAGGGGAACTTATCTTCTGGTGATTGGCGGTTGGCGTCCCCACTTGAGCGGTCATTGCGTCCACCAGCATTCAAAGATTTTTTCAAACGAGATTCAGTCATGATTATCTACCTTCCATGTTTCGGCTTTGTTGTGCATATCTACGGATCATTCGGTTGCGGGATTCAACGTTGTCCCACATTCCCGCCTCTTTAATTGCATTCACTTGTTGAGGTGAAAGCGTAAAAGTGCGATTTGAACCACCGTAAGATGCTGACGCTTCGCGTCCTGAACTTGCCACTACATTCCTTGGTTTTCTAACAGACGAACCTTGTTCTGCGTTACCATTATAACGATGTGGCAAATACTTTTGCAAGCGATTGTCAAGTTCATCCCAGTAATCGCCATCGTTTGGATTCCAACCCTCCTTAACCAACTCCTCGTCAATCGTTTTGGCGATGCGACTATCGGAATCAGACAAGTCTGGCTTGTACCATTCATTGCGTTTAATCCACTGCGTGGCCTGATGTTGCACCCGAGGATCAGGCGCATCAGACCGTTGCTGTGGTCGGGAGGCTTGGTTCTTAACTCCAGATAAATGACTCAAGCGTTGACGGGCCTCGAACATGGCCTCTTGGGCTTGGATCATGGCGTCGCCGTCACCAGCCTGAGTCGCTTCAGAGATCTTCATCTTGGCGTACTCAAGGCGCAGGCTCTCGTCCTCAATCTGCTTGTCAAGCTGGCTCAACTCGGCATAACGAGACTTTTGTTCCAACTCGGCCATGCGGCGGGCCATCTCGTCGTTTTGGCGCTTGAGTTGCTGGAGTTGCAGTTCACGCTCACGGCTGTTTTGCTTGAACATCTCCTTCTTGGCGCGGCGTTTGGCTCGTTTTGCGGCCCTTACAGCGTCCGAGTCATCTGGATGATCTGGTTCATCACCGTCGTCAACAGAACCGCCTTCTGCGGCCTCCTGAACGGTTTCTGAGGGCGTATACGACTCATCCAAGTCATCGCCCATGTCCAAATCATTGGGAAGATCAACAACAGCGGAGCCGTCCTTCTCTTCCTTAACGTTTAATTCAATATCTTGCTTGTCTTTTTCTGCCATGATGGCTCCTTAAACGAAAGCTTTGAATGACAGAGGGTTGTCTGTGACCTTGGCGATCAACTCGTGATCATTGATGGTCATAAACAAGACGGGATCTTCGTCGTCGGTAACAGGGCGCTCCCAACGGTCTCCGCCCCACTTGGGAACTCGGACATAGTCACCAATTTCAGCCCATGTGCCCTCGGGCCAAGGTTGCATGGTGTCGCGGTTCTTGAAGGCGAGAGGGCCGATAGCCACAACCTTGCCAATCATGTTGTTCCACTTTTCGTTTTCTTTGGTTTCTTCGACCAGTACGATCTTGCCAGCGTACTTTTGCTTGATTCGGCGTAGTTGGACAATGACTCGTCCACCGAAAGGGCTTTGGCCCGACTCAACTTCTGGGAAGGCCCATGCAAGTTCATCTTGGTTCGGCAAGGTTTTATCGCCTCCGAACATAGAGATCACGTTTTCGCTCATATTTTCTCCAAAACGCGCATGTTTCAGCGCAAAACGCACATATTTCAGTGCAACGGATTCAGGGGTATCTCAACCCCTGTCTTCTTCTTCCAACTTCTGGTTGATCATCTGCAAGACCCATGCGAGTCCCACGTTTTCACCAACCATCCTTTGATAAGACTCCCACGTCGAGGCGTTTCCACCCGCCAGTGAGACCCCTATCTCAGCCTGCCGAAGCTTGATCATGTGGATCAGTTCGGATGTCATTTTTTCTTCAGTGAAGACAAGCCGCCTTGGGGCTTGCCAGTGTTCTTGACGGGTGTTGGCTCGCCTTTGGCCTTCAATGATGTGCCATCAAGCTTTGCGCCCATTGCCATGCGAGTGTGATAGTTCACGTTTTCGCCCATTTGCTCTTTATCCGATGTTGCCATTTGGCACTCCTTGTGGTGGTTGTGGTAATTGTGGTTGTTGCGGTGCAACGGGTTGCGCCATTGGTTGAGGCATGTTCATTGGAGGGATCGCCTGATGCATCAACTTTGCATTTTCGATGGCAATCTTGACTTGACTGTCCATCGCATGCTCCTGTTGCTCCGCTTGCAGTTTTTGGGCCGCAAATTGAGCGTCTGCTTGGTCTTTTTGGGTCTTGCGCTGGGTCTCTGCCATGCTGGTGTCCTTGACAACCTGCGCATCTGGCGGCAACTGGGGTGGCTGACGGAATTGATCGGCACTTTGCATCAGTTGTTGCAGTTGCGGCATGATCTGCTGGAACACTTCCTGCGTATCCAAGCTCACATGCTGTTGGACAGAAGCAAAAATTTGGTCAATGATGCCAGTCAGCTTCGGATTCTCGTAGTTGTCCACAGGTTTTCCACCGCGAGCTTGGGTTACATAACCGTTCATGCGGTTCAAGTACCACAGTGTCATGTGTTGCTTGATGTGTTCAATGGCGTTTGGCGTGAATTGAGGGGCAAAGAACGGGTTTGCACCGTATGCAGGGTCGTTTGCAAACTGCAAGTGGCCTTGGATGTGGGCAATATGGTCTTGCTGGATGTACGCATAGGCTGGTTGGCCGATGGACATGGCCGCATTCTCGTCTGCCACTGTGCGCATCTCTGGCGCGGGCACGTCAATCATCAGTTCGTTGATGGCTGGAACCTTCATTTGCTTCAAAAACCGCTCGATGACCTTCTTTTTCTGGAAAACATCGGGGTTATCCTTCATCAGAGCCATCACAGCCTGCATCTGAGCCATACGCTGGGTCTCAGAGAAGATGTGCGGGTCGCTGACAGGGACAACGTCGGTGTTGGTGGCAAAGTCTTCGCGGCTGATTTCAAGGTCAGCAACCACCTCGCCCTTGCGCTGTTCGTCCAGATGCCAGCGGTTCAGGCGTCCAAGGATCTTCAGCACCCGTGCTTGGCTGTCGTGCAGTCGTGCGTGGATGGCAGAGAACACCACAGCGCCCTGCTCGATCAAGGCTTGGGTTGTGCCCACTGGCGCGTTGGCGTTGACGTCGGCAATCTTCTCTTCTGCGGTGGTAACCACGCCCTTGGCGGCTGAATCCAGCCAACCCAACAACTGGAACAGCACTGCTGAAGGCGGGTTGAACGGCATTGGCATGGCAATCTTGCGGATGTCGTCGACACCGGGAGCCGCCTCGATCTCCGCCACCTGAGTCACGTCCACCTGCTGGGACTGACCAGACATCTTCGCGCCCTTGAGCTTGAGCATGGTCGCGGCATTGTTGATGTGCGCAGAGTCCAGCAACGCCCGCAAAGAGCCCGTCAAGGCCGCTGAAAGTCCACCGATGAGGTGAGGTAGCCCGATGGCGTACACACCCCTCCAAGGGATGAATTTGAACTCAACGATCCAATCCAGCTTGGTCATTGTCTCGTCGGTCTCTTCCCAATTGCGATACAAACCAACCACCTCGGTGGTGATCTCATCAATCATCAGGATGTAGGGGGCGGATTCTGCGTCAGAGAACTTGTCGTCTTCCAGTTCCAGCCATGTGTAGATGTGGAACACCTTGCGGACGCCGTCCTCGTTGTCATCCCACTGCTTGCCCTCGATCTTGTTGTTGGCCTTCTGGGCGGCGGTTGGCTCGACCTCTTGGGTGGCGCGGACAAAGTCGACGTCACGGTACATGCCCGACTTGACTCGGCGCTTGAACTCCCACTGGGTGATCTCATTCACGTCAGCCGCACGTTGGGCTGTATAGAAGTTGGTGGCCGCAAAGGGCAGGATCACACGGTCAATGGGCAGGAACTCAACGCATGGGCGCTTCTTGTTCTCGTCGTACCAGATCTTGAAATACTGGGAGCCGCCAAGTGGAAGCTGGGTCAGCAACTGCTCTTGCTCGTCACGGAACTCTTCGATCTGCTCGGTGATCTGCCAGTTCATGTAATCGCGCTTGCGTTCGGCACGTTCGGTCTTTTCGTCGTCAACCTTGCCAAGGATCTTGGTGCGCACTGGGCCGTCGGGTGGGAACAACTCCTTCATGGCGCGGGCGGCAAAGTCAACACAACCCTCAGCCATTGCGGGGTGGACGACCTTGGAGGCTCCAGCGAAGGTAGCACCGCCGGGGGCGTCATTGCCCATACCCGTGCGCTTCAGGCCCTCTTCGTACTTCTTGTCCCGCTCCTTGCGGGCCTCCTTGTCCTTCTCCAGCAGGTCAAGATACCGCATAGAGATGGAACTTAATTCGCTTGGGTTGATGGACTCAGCCAAGTTCTCATAGAAGTCGGGCGACTCTTGGGGGCCCTCGACGTCTTCCATTGTCACCACGGCAGACCCGTCAGGCATCTCCTGAACCTCGGTTGTCAGGTCAGGCATGTCGACATCAACTGAGCCGTCTTCGTTTTCTTGGAATTCATCCATGTCTTACTTTCGGTTGGAATATCGTTTGGCCTGCATAAGCTCAAGCATCATGGCATCTGGGTCTGAATTGTATGCAACACGCCTTGTTGTGCCGCCCCTTGCCATACCTTGCGGCTGTGGGGCAGGTGGAGTCATTGCACTCATAGCTTGTCCCTGTCTTGTCATTTGCAAGATGTTGCTTGGAGATTGTTGTTCTGGCGCTCCTTGGGGAGGCATACCCTGCGGCATACCTTGTGGAGCGGGTGCACCCTGCTGGGGTTGTTGTGGAGCCTGTTGTGGAGCCTGTTGTGGAGCCTGTTGCACTCCACCAACAGGCAAAACATTACCTTGACGCACGGGCTCGGGCGGGAAGTACGCCTTGATGTCCATGTTCGGGGCTTCTTGCACACCAATATTCTTGATGTTGACTGTGCCACCATCGGCTCTGCGCATCAAATGTTTGGTTTTGAATTGCTCAAAATCATCGCCAAACTTAACTTTTTTTGCAGTAGGCTTTGAGCTTGCATGCTCATCGCGCATAGCCAAGTGACGTTGGGCAACAACGTTTTGCTCAGGGAATGCATGGAAGTTATCGTCGCTAAAGCCGATATGACGATTGCCGCCAACACCACCACCCTCTGCGTAGAACTTGATGGGTTGAGGCGGGCTGTATTCTTTGCCTGCCGCCTTCAGTTGGTCTTGTGGCTTGTCGATCTCATACTCGCCCTTGTTTGCGATTGCATGATCAATGTGCTTGTCGCTCACGTTGTGGGTAAACGATGTCTGGTGACCAATGTTGCTGGTGGACTCGGTGGGCGTGGTCATCAAGATATGACCAGCTTCTTTTCCATTCTTGGTCTTGAAGCGGTTCTTGGGCAAAAACTCCTCATCCTTAAACCGTGAATCGGTTGGGATCATGTGAGGTGTGCCATCCTTGTTCTCGCCAACTTGAACCAAGCGCGGGTGCAGGATGTGTTGCTTTTGGTAGTCAAAACGTTTGCCGGCCACAGTGGTGTGACCGAAGTGAGCCTTGTCAGGTGTGGTGGGCTTGCCGTTGCCACCAAAGTGGCCTTCTGGGCCCTCTGCCTTCTCTTCTGGGGTCAACTCATGCTCTTCGCGTCCAGTCGTCCAATACTTGGCGTGAGTGATGTGCGCTTCCATCTTCTTCGACATAGGCGATCCGCGCTTTACGTCAGTCACCATGTAAGAACCTTTGGGCGGGGTCTTGTTGCCCTGCTCATTGCGGAAGTCGCCCTTATTGTCAGCGGCCATGATGGTGTTGCGCACACGGGCTTTATCGCGGCCAATATTCTCAGAAATTGACTCGCCCTTCTTAACCTTGGGGCCAACGTTGGAGTGAGTGACGTAGTAGCCATTCTCAGGGTCGTGCAACTCGTTGGTCTTGCCATATGAGTTGGCAATGATTGGTGGCTTGCCTTCAGCCTTGCGCTGGTCGTTCAGGTGACGGATCACATGGCGTGAAGTCACGTCAGTCTCATCCACTACGTTGGGACGAAACAGTAAGCGCTTGTTGCCCTTGTCTGCCAGACGTGCGGCATTACGCAATGAGCCAGTGTGGGCCAATATCCAGTCGTTGGTCATGGCTGGGTCGTGTTTGGCTTGCGCGTGAGCGGCACGTCGCACAGCGGCGGCGGCATATTGGGACTCAGCATTTGGAGCAAAGCATGTGCCCTTCTTGGTGTCCACAATACCTTGCGCGTCTTTGCCGCCACCACAACCTTCGGTCTGGCCGGGGCAAGTATTGACAACGTTGTACTTGGTGTCATTGCCGTGTCCAGATGTGTACAGGGCATGACCTGCCACGCCTTTGGATGCATAACCAACGTGGGTGCGGCCTTGCGCATCTTCCTCATGGCGAACAGTGTCAAGCTTCTCGGACTCATCCAACGTGTTTGCTGTCCTGCCAATGTGCTTGGCTTCACGCAAACGGTTCAATGCGGCCTCTTCGGCTTCGTGTTGCTCTTCAAGTGGCTTTGCAAAGTGATCGGCCAATGTCTTCTTGTGCATTGAAGCCATCTTGTTCAAAGTCAAAGGCTCTCGATGCTCTTCTCCATACACTTTGGCGCGAGCCTCATTCATCTCGTGTAAGCCAATAGCGCCAGCCTTGGGATTTCCTTCCAACGTGTGGCGGGGAACAACAATACCTTTCACGCCGCCAGAACCTTCAGCATGAATGGTTACACGCTTACCAGTATCTACAGGCTTGGCAGAGCCACCCGTTGCCATATGCCTGCGCATCATCTCAAGCTTCATTGTGTCCATGTCGTCGCCCTTTGCCATGTGTACTGTGCCGCCTTGAGCATACAAGGGCAGGCCATTGGTTAATACGTCTTTGCGCATCTCTTCTGTGATGGGGAAGTAATGCACAGCTTTTGTTTGGGCTGGCTCAACAACAGGCTCAGGAAAATGACCGATGCCGGGAGCGGCAATCTGCGGAACCGTTTGCGCTGGCTTGGTTTCTATTTGATGACCATGCAGGTGAGTCTTTACGCCGTACTTCTTGCCGATGCTGTTGAGGATGTTGGGAACCTTCTTGTCGTAGAAGCCCTTCATGCCTTCACCGCCAACGTGGATGTCTTCACCTTCAAGCTGGTGAGTGCCCAATACTTGCGGGGCTTTCAGGAGGCGGTCGGCAACTTCTTTGCCAATGTGACTGGGCAAGTCTTCTTTTTTGATGCCAGTCTGGTTCATTACCTCGCGGCGGTCGTGACCATAAGCCTTCAGGCGCTCTTCCTCTGGGTGATAGCCAAGGTAGCCAATGCGATTGCCAATGTTGTATCGGCTTGCCTGCTCTTCACCGGGAGTCACCACGATGCCGTGATAACCCTTCTCTGCGGCGTGGTGGATCAAACGCTTGAGCGCCATCTCTTCCCAGTTCTTTTTGAATGGGGCATCAGGGATGTTGCCTTTTTTAATCTTATGATATTCCAATAATTCATCATTAAGCTTCATTATTTGCGGAGAAAGACTATTTGCTTCATCCATGAGTTGAGTGAACTCTGGCCCATGAGTGGTCATATTTCTTGCTTCATCAAGCAAGCTTGTTCTGCGCATATTTAAATCATAAATCTTTTGATTGGCATCTTGGAAACGTTGTTCTAAATCAGAAGACTTATATCCCTTCTCACGCCCCTGCTGATGCCAATCGGACTGCAACTCTTCAAGGTGCAATAGCTTCTCACCGTTGGGGCCAGTGCGGTCTTTAAGGCGCATGCTGGCAAGAATGTCGGGCTCCCCGCCAAAGTGGCCTGAAACGCCTTTGAACTGCTCTGGCGATGCCGCTTGTTGCGCCTTCAAGTCTCTTATTTGTCCGTAGAGCTTATTCCATTGATCTTGCTCTTCATTGTTTGTGTTGGGGGCTCGACGAAGCTTGGCCTCCAACTCCATGATCTTTTCTTGGTTGTCAACGCCTTTGGGGGCTTTGATCAGCATCTCACGGTAGTTACTGCCGCCGGGCAATGTCCATTGACCGTGATGCGTTGGATATTCTGGTTCTACATTTTTTGGCAAATACTTATGCAAATATTTATCAGCATATTCCAATGCAAGTTTTCTTGCATGGTCTGGCGTAAATCCATTGTCTAAATAATGATTAATTCCATTTTCATAAGCTTGATCCCAAGCTTGATTGCGCACTTTAGTGTCTTGAATTTGTTCTCCCAGAACCTTTTCACCAATAGCTGGCGCAGGTCGGATAGACAAGTTTGCCATGAACTGGTCGTGCGTCATGCGGGGCATGCCCATAACTTCATTGAGGCCACGCTCTTGGATCTCAGTAGGCTTGATGCCAGTTATGCCCATGAGTTCCTTCATGAACTCTGCGCCTGTGCCCACCTTGCGCTTCAAACCCTTAGCGGCCCTGTCAACAGCAGAGTGCAGTGGCTTTCCTTCGCCGACCAGCTTCTTCATAGGGGGCGCTCCTCAATCTCTAAGTGGTGGGCGTGGGTGATGCCGCCCTTGGCCTTGGATATAGCAGACTTTGTCTTTGTGCCTTTGTTCCAAGCGTAAATATCGCTTGGGTAGCTGTACAGCTTCTGCGGGTCTGTCTTTGTGCTGGCGCGTGAGCCATAGTCAATAACTTGCCTAGCCACCAATGCATGACCCGGCTGAAGTTGTCTCGCATGTCGATCAAATGCAAACTTATCAAACCTACGGGAGCCATGCTTGTCAACAGTAACAGGAAACTCGTGCAAAGTATGAACGTTAATGTGCATGGGGGCAATGCCGCCAGCAAATTCAGATTCACCTTCATCAGTATGGGCATAACTTCCAGCCACATGCGGCGACGTGGAAGCAAAAGTAGCGTAGCCAACACGAGGCTTGCCTTCCAAGAATTCAGTTGGCAATTCTTTGTGGCCTATGCCGCCACGGTACAAAACATCTTTGACCTTACTGCCTTCAAGAAACTTGGCCTTGTCGACATCGCCACCCTTGGCATACAGTGATGGCTTGCCATACTTTGGATTCTTTGCCAGCACCAGTGGGCCGATCTGAACCACATGCTCAGAGTGCGTGATGGGTTGCATGGTCTCGCGGTCATAGAAGTCACCATGACGGCGTGGGTCGTAACCTACTTGGCGGTAGTCAGGATGGTTCAGATACTTCTTGAAATGCTCGACGGCCTGCTCTTCGTTGATGTGTTCAAGCTCACCCTTGATCCGAGCAAACGAGTTTTTGTTTTGTTCGCCAGTAGCAACTCGGATGGCCTTGTCAGGGGAACCCTCAAAAGTTGCGTTGCGCACTGAAGACACTGGGCCGTATGAGTTGGGGAGCTTGTGTTCGCCACTACCCTCTTCGTCGTGTACTGAATTGACCCACACGCCATGACGCTCGTATGCTGGGATGTCCAAGCGGAGACCAACACGGCGACCAGCAGGCCAGCTTTCATGTGCCCGCCAGTTTTGCTTCTGGCGAGGAAGCAGTATGTCCATCGCCCTCTCATTGGTTGCAGGCTGGGGGATGAAGTCATACTTCTTGACGGGCTTCTCTTTGGCGACCAGCTTGGCATAAGCCTTCTGCTTCAGTTCGCCCTCCATCAAGGCACGAGCGGCGGCTTCAATGCTGGGGTTACGGCGGCTGGCGGCATCATCAAAGACGGTAGGACGCACCTCAACCTTGCCACCCTTGTTCTTTTTATCAGTGGGCAACTTCACTGCGCCTCCATCGGCTCTTCTGTATGGGCGGCGCAGAACATCACCGTCCTCATTGAACCCATGCTGACCGTAAAAATCTGACAAGCGCTCTCTCTTCGATTCGTCGCCTGCCGGGATTAGCATGAGGTTGATTTTGTGTTTGTCAGCCGCCTCGGTAATCTTGCGCATTGCTCTTGTGCCGTGTCCCTTGCCTTGCTCGTGCGCCTCAAGGTTTACCAACTCAACTTCGTTTGGAGCGTAATCTTCAAAACTTAAACTCTTGATGCCATGAGGCCTGCCAACTTCTTGGCTCATCTTGACGGAACCGCCTTGGGCTTGGCCCTCAACAGATCCACCCTTGGCCTTCTTATCAGTGGGCAACTTCACAGGGCCAGCAATCCTCTCAAGGTTGGCTAAAGCCTTCATGCGGCGATTGAACTCATCGTTGCCGGGTTTGAGCGAGTCTCTCATACGCTGAAGCTCAGCAAGTTGCGCGGGTGTTAAAGCCATATTGACCCCAAGGTAGGACTGCCCGATTATAGAGATAGCGCCCGTTTAATCAACTGGTTGCAGGGGCTGGAGTCGCACCAGCGGTCTTCTGGGTATGAGCCAGACGGGATACTGCTTCCCCACCCTGCGGTATAGGTTGTTGGCAATGCGCCCACATAAAGCAGTGTTCATGCACTTTGCGTTTCAGACTGAAAACAATCGGCGCTAACCCGATTTCGCATTACCAACGCATTAACTTTATCACACCGCATACGGGTTCTCGCGCTTGTTCTGATAGCCCGCATCAATCACATCCTCTGGGTCATAGTCTTCCCTTGGTGGCGGGTCAATGTTCAGCCATCCATAGTCCCGCAGATACCGCAGGCCCTGCGACAGGGCATCCACATAGTCATCATGGACGGTCTCAGGGAACGCGCAGACTTGACTCACCATGCCCTCGGCCCAGTCCCTCACAAAGCCCTTCTTGACGCCGCTCTCAGGAACCCATACACGGCCCGCCTTGATGATGTTGGACACAATGTTAAGGCGTTGCATTTTGTCGGCCTTCCCGGGGTTGTAGGCCAGCACAGGCAGGTGCGCACGGGCCAAGTCTTGGATCAGGCTGATGCCCGCTGACTTGTCCTCAACAATGATCAGGTCAACACGCTTCTTGCCCTTGCCCTCGCCGTATACAAGCTCGTACTCCTCGATCACCTTTGGGCGCAGGTCAGGGTACTGCATATGATCCTGCCAGCAGTCCAGTATCAGGACGCTCATGGGGCCATCCAGCGGTTTGTACACACCAAGCGTTATGGCCGCAGTCGGGTCGTTGGCCGTCTTGTCTGAACTGGCGCAGTCATAGGACTGGATGATGTACTCCAACGGAGGAATAGGCTTGCCATCGGGCCACAGACGGAACCAATCGCGCTTGATGATGCCAGACTCCTCGGGATCAATGATCTCGGCATAGATCTCCTGCCTGCCAATCTTAGTACCTTCGTATTGCAGGATCTGCTTCTGGAAGGTGTCAGCAAGGTTGGCAATGTTGTCGTATGTGGATGCGGTCACCACGGCCACATCGTCACCGTCCCTGCCGATCAACTCCATGATCAGGTCTTTGGGCTTGGGTGTGGTGGTGCAAATGATCTTTGTATGCTTGCCCAAGCGGACGCCGAACATGATCTGATCCCACGCCTCTTGCAGGTATTCCCACGCCGCAAGCTCATCGCACCACGCACCGTGGAACTGCGGGCCTCGGAACCGCTCAGGCTCTGATGCAGGAATGCCCTTGATCAGGCTCCCGTTGGTCAGGCGTATCTCGTGCAGGGCCTTGTTGTAGTCCTCAACGAACTCCTTGGGGATGATGGATTGCAGTCCAGAGTCGCCCTCAAAGCAGGTTGCCCGCACGTCAGCGGACGTTGGGGCCGCTACCAGCCATCGGGTGTTGGGTTGCTTCCATGCCCACCAAGCGATCTGCTCAGCCGCTGTACGGGTCTTTCCAGCCCCTCGGCCAGCCAGTAGTAGCCATATCGTCCACCAGTCACCAACAGGCAGGATTTGGTGCTTGTGGGCCTTTGACAGCCATCCTGTGCGCCAAGCCCACTCAAGCTTGTAGTTGGTGTCAGGGATGGCGTCGAACTTGGCCCTTATCTCAGGGTCGGCCAGCAGGTCAAGGACGTCCTCAGACATTCTTCTCTTGCTTCTTTAGCTCAATGTTCTGCATGATGGCGTCAAACAGGGACTTGGACTCCACATGCACCTCGACGGGCTCTTCCTTTGATCCAGTCAATTGGACGCGCTCGCCGTACTTCTTGGGGTTGAACTTGGCTAACAGCTTCAGGCGCGTCTCGATCTGTAGCTTGCGGTGGCCCAGCATGTCCTCAACGGTGGTGCTGGAGCCCTTGTTGCTCATGTGTTGAACCTGACCAAACTTGGGCGTATCAGCGATTACCAAGCATTCCTCGGCCATTGCATCGTACCCAAGATCCCTAGCTCGCGCGATGGCTCTGGAAAGCCCCACGCCCTTCTCGCCCAAAGCATCATCACGGTACATCCAGTCATACACCGTCTGCCAAGCTGGCATGTGATCATCCCTGCATATCTGCCTCAATGGCTCCCCCTCACTTAGCCTCTTACATATCTCTGTTGCAAGCTCAGGGGTGTACTTGGATGGCCTACCAATCTTTTTTGTTGTCGGCGCAACGGCTACTACTTCTGTTGTATTGTTGTTATCGGCGGCGTCAGGCTCCCCAGAAGGGGTAATCTGCTCTCCTTGGCTTTTCTTCTTGGTCGCCATTGGCATCTCCGTTGGTATCGCTTCCCTCGATTTTAACTTTAAGTTTGTTCTTTTTCAATCCGTGCGGCTTTTTCTGCATCAGATCAATGGAATCGTCGTCCCGTTGCATCAGTGCCTTGTCCGACACCTTCCAAGATATTCTCTGCCTGATTGCCCTGAAGTCCATGTCAGTGATGCGCTTGCCCGCGCTCAGGTTTGTGCCGTATTTTAACCTCTGGAGGAACTGATTGTGGTCTATGCCTATCAGGTGGCAGTAAGCAATGAACGTCTTGGAATTGAAGAACACCACGGACTTTGCGGCGGCTGGATTGATGTTCGTGCGCATCTGCCCCTCCAACTCGCTTGGCCTGATCATCAGATCCCTCAAAGCGTTGGCAACAATCGCCGCGATCAGGTGCGCCGACCTTCTTGCCTGCTCATCACTGATAGATTCGCTATAAAAGTTAATCATTACTTTCCTTTTTTGGCCTGTTGATAAGTTGGCCGCACTCGTGGGCCTCAGCATTGGCCTTCGTTAAAAAAACAAACCCGCACTCCTTGCACCGCCAGATCAATCCCTCCACCACCTCGATCCGACGATCCCCGTGCAGGCCACGAGCCCTTCCCCAAAATGTTTTGATTGCCTCAAGCATTGTGATGCCCCCACCTTGTGCATATCTCCTTGACCGTCTCTGACTTTTTCTTTTTTGCGCACAACTTGCTGATGGATCTCTCTTTGGCTTTAACTTGCAGTTGAGATGCCGTCATTGGGACTGGCTCTGCGGGATACAGGCCATTCAGGCCAGTGATACCCAGCGCGGCGCTAAGGATCAGGCGGTCAATCATTGTTCTTATCCTTCAAGGCTTGCTCGATGGCTTTGTACAAAGTTGGTGGAAACATCATTGTTGTACCGCCACTCTCCCAATGTTCATTAACTTTTTTTTCTGTCTCCGCATAAACCTCTGTGGCTTCCTCATCCGTCAGCCCTACCCATGTGCGCCGTGTTGGGTGGGTGTAGAGTTTATGAACGCCGACTGGTAAATTGACTTCTAAAACATAAGCAACTTTGCCCACAGGCTCATGCCATCGAACTGCTATCGTCGCCATAGGCTCTTGGCTTTCCAACTCTGCAATGGCTTTGATTGCATCTTCTGCCAAGAGTTTGTATTGCTGTAACCAATATTGAGTTTCAGCATGATTTAAATGCCGCTCATCTTTTTTAAATGAAACAAGCGCCTGTTTCAACACTTCAATCATGCTTGTTCTCCTCTGGCTCTGATGGCATTGGCAATTCCAACTGCCGTTCCATTCTGTGCAGGGTGAGAAGTTAAACTAATGAACATCGCATAGCGTTGCTTTTCAGCAATTTCTGCACAGGCTTCACGTTCTTTGGCGGCTACCAGTTTGGCTACCAGTTTGGCAAACATCTGCAAAGGTTCACCAACACCCGCCCAACACCATTCGGTGTCATTACATAATTCTTTTGAGACTTGCAGATACATCTCGATGATTTCATCTTGTGTCATTCTTGTCTCTCTTGAAGTTCCATAACCATGTTTTTAAGGTCTTGAATTTCTTGTTCATATTTTGACGTTATCAGTTTGGCAAAGACGACCAACTCTTCTGAATACATAAGCCAAAGTTTTTCATCAGGTGAAGCACCAGCTTGTATAGCCAAATTAACGATTTCATCTTGTGTCATGCCTCCCTCGCTTTCAGCATTGCGTCTGCCATTTTGTACGCAGAAATTGCAGTATCTTCTTGACCGCAATCTTTTTTGTAGTCTGGGTCAGAGCAATATCCTTGCATTGCCTTTGCCGCAAAATAGTCACGCAATGTCATGCCTCGGAATGCCGTCGCATGACCTGCGCCTGTTTCTGGAAATACTGGGAATGCTGGTGGGTTGTTCATTCCTTACCTCCGTTTTGCATCTTCTCAACTGCGTACAAGAACACCGCGATGGCTATACCACCGAGGCCAAGGCCAAGGAACATCGCGGCCACCAAAGCAAATACATCAAGCAACATCATTTCTCCTTCGAGGGCCACTCAGCCCAAAAAATAGGACGACCAACCAACCCAGCATTCTTTGACGCCTGCTGGATGAACTCCTCGGGGCTAACCTTGACAGGGAAAAGCCCCTGCCTCTCGGACAACTCCTGCAAAATTTCGTAAGCGGCCTCGGTGTACCCATCACGCAGATAAGACATGGCCTTGAGTATTTTTTCATTCATCTTGGTGCTCACTCCTCATGATGCGGCGCTCCATCTGGCGCACCGTCCGTTTCAGATTGGCGTTCTCGGCCTTCAGGCGCTCTATTTGGGCCTTGTAGGCGGTCAAACTGGCCTGAGCAAGGGCAAGGGTGCTTGCCCCGCCCTGCTGGCCTTCTTGGGGCTTATTTGGCTCCATTGAGAACCGCCGTCAAAGCCTCGATCAGTTCTTGGGCCTCGTCTTTGGTCATGGATGTGTAGGAATTGCACCCAGACATGGACATGCTCAGCCACACGCCATCGTCGTAGGGGCTGACACGGATGTCACGGGTTCCATCCTTGGTCTTGATGACAAAGTCCAAATCGTCGCTCATGATTGCTCCTTGTTGGTCAGGTGATCCTGCACAGCATTTTTGATGTTTTGCAGGTACTGCAACTCAGCCGCCAATGCGCCGATACCCTCGAACTTGGTATCGCACTGCTCATTCACAAAGGTAAGGACAAAGTCCAGACCAGCCTCAAATCCTTCTTTCCACTCGTTCTTTGACATGATTTTCTCCAGTTACCCTGCTTGTTGCAGTGATTGTTATCTTAACACAGAATTAAGAAGTGGTTTGTTTTCTTTGATCTTGGCTTCAAACAAACGCAAAACCATTTCGCGGAACAACAGGCGGTTTTGGCCTTGTTTGTAGGCGTTGTACACGTGGCTGTCCTCCATGTCCTTGATGGCTATTTCACGCCCATCCTTTGTTGTCCAAATCTCTGTGCGGAAGTTGCGTCTTGCTTCGCGCTCTTCCCATGCTCGCTCGGCAAGGGCGATGTCGCCAGCCATCTCATCGTAGTATTCGCTCATGTTTTTCCCCTTTTTTATGCCGCGATCAACTCTTCGATCTCTACCACGTTGGACTTCAACTTGGCAAACTCGTCGGCCAGCGTCCACAGGGCACGGTTCAGCTTGACGTTCTCGTTCACGCCAGCCACGCCACGGGTAGTCATGCGACGACCACGGGCGGTGCGGCCAGCCACGCCACCCTTGATCATGTTCTCCTGCACACGGTTGAATGTCGTCCACAGGTCAGGCTTCACATCTTGGTGGCGGTTTGCGCAGAGCAGGTTCTCTGCATCAACAGGCGGCTTGTCACCGTCCCAGCGCAGTTGCAGGGCGGCATTGGCAAACACCGTTGCCTCTGCTGGGGCCAGCGTGATGGACTTGTAGGTGTCGATGCGGCTCATGATTTGTTCGGTGTTCTCCAACACTCGGGTTGCGCCCTCGATTACGTTATCCACGACGTTGCCATGATGGCGCACACGGATGTCGCTGAAGATGTCGCCAGCGATCAGGCCGTTGGAGCACACAAAGCGGAACACACCCGACAGCAGTTGGTAGCTGGATGAACCGTCGTGGCTGTTGACCAACACGATCTCTGGCACTTCGTCGCCCATCAGGCTGGAGGCGTGACGCATGCGCACCATGTGCTTGGTGTGGTCGCGCTTGGTAATGTCACGCACCTTGGTCTGGCGCACTTCAAAGGGCTGAAAGCCCTCAACGCGCAGGGCGTCGATCACCTTGATGGTGGGAATGAATGTGTACTTCTCGCCACGACTGCTGTGGGCCTCGTCAGCCAACACGCTGGGGGCGTAGCGGGCAATAAGGTCGTTGGACAACTCGGTTTGTGAGCGGAAGGCGGTTTGGTTGGAGTTACGAGCAAAACGGTACATGATGATTTCCTTTGAAGTTGACTGATTAGCGTGAGGTGACTTTGACAGAGAACACAGCGGTAGTGCTGGTGTACTTGGCGACGACATCGTCGGTGATTCCGAGATCAGCAAACAGCTTCTTGGTGTCAACAGACTTGCGGTTTGCTTCAATGTAGGTGGCCTTGAAGAACATACCTTCGACGGTTTGGCCGCCGTCTTTGATGCTGTCCTTGATGGCGTCAGCTTGTTTGGTCAACTCAGCAATTTGAGCCAACAGGTTGCCAAGGTGGTCGACTTGGGAGAGGGGCAGATCGTTTTTCATTTCAGTGTCTTTCAGTTACCCTGCGTATTGCAGTGACGCTATCTTAATTCAAAATTAAGATCATGCGCAAGCCCCCCAAATAATGTCCCTCAACTTTTGTTGGTTATTATCAATTTCAGGGTGTCGGCAAGGATGTCCAACTCATCTACGCCGTGGCGTTTGAAGTCGTCCCTCGTCCCGTGCCAGCCCTTGGAGCCCGTATGGTGGGCAGGGCACAGGGGGATCACAAGCCAATTGCTTTGGCGTTGCGCCATACCAACACCCTCCCGTGGGTGATGCAGGTGGGCAGGGGTCTCCCCGTACCCCATGCGCCTGCACATGCCGCACCCAAGCTCGGCCACGGCATTCATCCACTCCTTCTCGGTCACAGCGTCAGCTTCTCTACGGTGCGATTGGACGCCTCTTGGCTACGCCACACGTCCACCCTTGCCTGTGCGGCAATCAGCATCCACCGAAGCTTTTCTTCGGCCTCCACGGCCTGTTTGATCGCCAGCAGGTGCTTTCTGTAGTTGGGGTCGCTGTAGGCTTCGCGCTCTTGGGCGTTGACCGCCTCAAACCCGTGGTGCAGGGCCGTCTTGCAAAGCTCTGCCTTGATGGTCTTGCGAAGCTCCTCCATGTAGATGCGCTCGGCACGGGCTTGGGCGTACTCGCCCGACTTGGCAATGATGTAATCAATGGCTTGGTTTGGGTCGATCATGTCGCTCATACAACCCCCACGCTTCCATCGCGGTAGACCAAGCGATTGTTGAATCGGCTTGGCAACCGCAAGAACTGTTCTGCGTTTGGACGCACTGGGGCCCTTGCAAGCTCAGCACCGTCGTAGTGTGTCTTCACGAGGTACGCGCCAGCAGTTTCCTGCGGCTTGCGCATTTTCATTCTCCCCAGTTCGCTCAAGTAATCTTCACCGCTTTTGGTGATGCTGTACATCTTGTTTTTGATGGCAACTCTTCCATCACTCAACATCGTTGCTATCACCCTGTTTTGGAAAAATGACATTGGCTTGTGAGTAACCTCATCCTTCCATTCTTCTGCGCTCATAATCTTTCTCGAAATTTTCTCAAGTGCTTTGTGGAACATTGACCCACGGGTATATGTGGACTTCATAACATCTCCAATTGGACAATTAAACTCCCCGGCTTCTCGCCAGAGACACGATAGATGGTGATCGGTTGGAATCGCTTGTCATCAACAATCAATGCATCAGCAACCCCATCCAACCCCGCCTTTGATGCCGCCAAACAATTGTCAGCATCACGATGCCTCTTATCGGGCATTACATAAACCAAGGTCACGCGGATGTCTCCGTCCTTCCAAATAAATTCTTTGAGTTGTACCTTGGTCAAATAAAAACAATCCTCCTTGTACTTGTGCTTGATCTTGTGCGTCGCCGCCCAATGCGTACCGTTCTTGCGGTTGGGAAACAACTCCGCAGGCGGGAACGGAAGCTTGATAGTCAGTGCATGGGGCTTGTATGCATCAAACAGTGCGGGCAATTGCTCAACTTGGAACATCATTTTTTTTCAACTCCTCCATGCGTTTTTTGACCCGTATGCCCAAATCGGCATACATCTTGTCTTCCTTCTGAAGCGCGGACACCCTGTGCCTTGCGTAATCAATCCAGCCCTTTTGAAGAGCCATGTACGCATAATGCTCGACCATTTGTGCAACATGCTCATCAGGGAATGGCATCAAAACTCCGTGTAAAACTTCATTGGTTGGTCGCCCTCGTTACCGATGTACTGCTGGGCATCATTGTTGTACCAAAGCGCGATTGATGGCTCATGCTCACCATTGCGTTGCTTGCGGCACAGCAGTCGTGCGTCAGGTTCGGTCTTGTGGTTGGATCTGTCACCCTTGACCTTCACATCGTCTTCCTTGCGCTTGTTGCGCCACACCAGCATGACGTTGTCCACCTGATCAGTGATCGAGCCTGAGCCCTTGTTGTCGTGCTTGTCAGGAACCTCGTTCTCATCCTTGGGCTTTCGCAGGTGGTGGACAAGATGAATGTGGCAAGAATAATCACGGGCAATCGCTGTGATGGTGTCAATAAAAAGCTTTTGACCGTTGTAGTCGTCCTCGCCCTTCACGCACTTCATCAGGCTATCAACGAAGATGTGCTTTATCTTCAACTCCGACGCGCAATACTTCACCATGCCAAGAACAGTCTCTGTATCAGCACTGCCCTGCTGGTCGTAGAACCATAACCACTTGCTGATCCAGCTTCCAAACTCGTCGTACATGTCCTTGAGAGTTGCAATGCCCTCGTCACCCTGAAACTCTTCGGCGTATGGGTTCATGCCAATGAACTGGCGTGACATGCGCTTGAGGGTCGTCAATGGCTTCATCTCAAAGCTGGCAATGCAGACGCTTTGGTCTTGGCCAATCAGGCTCAAAGCAATCTGGCTTGTCAACAAGGACTTGCCATGACCGTTCTGGCCAGACCACAGTGTTACCTCACCCTCTCGGAAGTGAAACTGGGTCTTGGTCTTCTCCCACGGCAGGTAGATCAGCTTTTGAGTCGCGTTTTCAATCAACCCTGCCTTCAGGTCGTCAATCCATTGAGCCGCAGGCTTTACCTTGGCCGATGCGTCGGTCATCTCAAGGTAGTTGGCGAAATCAATATCGTCGGGTACAAAATTAAGATTCATAGCGGTGCTTGTCCTCGGTTGTCTTGTCAAATCCACTCTTGGTGAACATGCGGAAATAGTTTTCGTGGTCGTTTGGGTAGAAACAAGTTGATACCGTGGAAGCTCCAGCGGCCTTGCAAGCCTCAAAAAACGCCTTTGCGCGACCCTTTGTGCTGGCGGTGATGCAGACGTTCAGGTTGACCAGAAAACGCAAATCAGCCCGCTCAGGCACATCGTGATAAATGCAGATCTCGGGATAGTCACCCTCCTCCCACCATTTGCCCACGACCGGGAAGTCGGTCAGGAAGACCATTGTTGGCTTTCCGCCAGCAACACGGATGTCGATCAGTTGTTCGTGGCCCTTCATCAGATGTCTCCAGCAAAACGAGCCGCAGGGGCGGCGGTGATGGGGTTGTCCTTCAGCCAACTGACCTTGAATGCCGCCCAGCCTCGCAGACAACACTCTTTAATGACCACATCCACGGGAAACCCAGATGCGTCAATCTCGCCTTGGATTTGTGACCATGCGGTTTCTGTGAGCGGTAGTTTCTTTGCTCTTCGAATAGCCAGCCAGTCATCCCAGATTTGTTGATCAACAGATGATGGACGAGCCACCTTGGTGGCGACTGTCTTCTTTTGGTTCTTGGTTATTGGTTCTTGGTTAGGGTTTGTTTTGGAAACCGTCTGGGTTTCTTCTGGGTTGGCTTTGGGTCTACCCCCAAGCCTTCCAACAGCCCGATTTCTCTCAACTTTCGCCTGATAAATCGAAATTGTTTCATCACATCGCTTTTGAAACCAAAAATCACCTTCCCTGTCATACATAAAAAACTCCTCCAAAACAGTCTGCACTGCGGAAATGTTTTTACCCATACGGATTCGTCTGGCAACCTCATGGGTTTTGTTTGGGATTGGTTTTTCTTGCGTGTAATACAAATCCAAAAGACGGCGATAAGCCAAATCTTCTTCATTGCTTAAATGGGCGGTGTCGTGAATATAGTCACTAACGTGAAAAGAATAGTAGTGCATGTTTTCCTTCGCTGTCCTCCACTGACAAAGAAACAATCGGCAGGCGGGGAGGCTCGCTTTTCGGTGGGTTCATGACTCCCCACCTAGCCGTGTTTCAAAACATCTTACAACAAAAAAATATCAGGACGCAAGCTTTCTTTTTTGACCAACCCCTGAGTTGCCGCTTCAATCTTCTTTGCCAACTGCGGGGATGGGCGCTTACGGGCGTGGATGAGCAGTGACAACCACGTCGGCGTGATGCCCAGAAAAGCCGCCATTTCGTTCACAGCGCCCGATGGCTCAGTCCTGAAGTATTCTTTGAGTGTCAAGTTTTCCATTTTGGTGGAGTATACCTTAATTGTGAATTAACAAAAAAACCACAAAATCTTTACTCCAAGTTAAATTCTGTGCCATAATCCAAGCACACCGATGTTGGTGTTTTACAAGAAAGAGCCCATGAAAACCACCCAAGAGTCTGTTGACTACGCCTGCTCAGTCGAGCGATACACCCCAAAAACCACGATTGCTGATGCTGTCCTCTACGCCGTAGTGGCTGTGGCGGCTGTTGTTGTTTTTTTGGATGTGTTCGTATGGAGGGCATGACCGACCAAGAATATCAGGATTGGCTTGCCGACCCTGAAGCCCAAGCGGAGTACCTGCTGTGGGCATTAACCCAAGAACTTTCACAAACCTTACAGAAAGAAAACTATGAGCTTTATTGTTGAATCATCTGGCGACGACTTTATTCCAGTACCCGCTGGCTCCCACCTTGGTCGGTGCTACCGCATCATTGACTTGGGCACACAAAAGACCGAGTACATGGGCGAGACCAAGTTCCTGCGCAAGGTTATGTTTGCTTGGGAACTGCACGGCGAAGACGAGGCAGGCAAGCCGCTGGTCACCGCCGATGGCAAGCCAATGGCAATCTTCAAAAACTACACCCTGTCACTCAATGAAAAAGCAAACTTGCGCCTTGACCTCCAAGCTTGGCGAGGAAAGCCCTTCACAGACGAAGAGGGCCGACGTTTTGACATCTCCGCCGTACTTGGGCACTGGTGCATGCTTAACGTTATCCACCGCCCCGGCAAAGAAGGCAAGATCTTCGCCAACGTCTCTGGCATATCTCCTGTCCCCGCGCTCGTAAAGAAGGCTGGCCTGCCAGATGGCGTCAACACTGTGCAGATGTTTCGCTTGGCAGACCCTGACCACGAAATGTTTGAGACCTTCAGCAAGGGCCTTAAAGCCAAGATTGAAGCTTCCCCTGAGTGGAGGGCATTCAGCACCGAAAAGGCCCCCGCAAAGGCGTCTGCAAAGCCTTCCAGTGGGTTTGATGACATTGATAGTGACGTGCCCTTCTGAGGATAAAGACATGACAGCCAAAAAATCCATAACCAAGTTTCCGCGCACCCAAAACGCTGAAAAGCAAGACAGCTTTGCTATCGGTGTGTCTGCACCCCATTACTGGATGATCACCGCAATGGCAAAGACTCAAAACTTCAGCCGCACTCAGGCGCTTGAGGGCATCATTGAGCATTACATCCACACGGTCTTGGCAAAGGGCGGGACGAAATGACCAGCATCATTGCACGAGCCAGCGAGTCCCAGCACTGGTACGACCAGTCTGGACGACCCATGTACACCGTGAAGGCCAAGGATGGCACAGACCGTCCCACGACCCTCAGAGACGCCCGTAAGCACGGGTATCTGCCCTCGGTGACCACCATCATGAGCGTGATGGCAAAGCCCGGCCTTGAGACGTGGAAGATGAACCAAATGATGATGGCCGCATTGACCCTCCCACGGGCCGATGGAGAGCCAGAGGATCAGTTCATCTCCCGCATCCAGAAGGACGCCAAGGAGCAGACCAAGCAGGCGGCAGAGCGCGGCACAGCCGTCCACGAGTCGCTTGAGAAGTTCTACAGCGGAATAATGACCGCAACCCATGCCGAGCATCAGGTGGGTGTCGATCAGGCCGTCAGAGCCCATTTTGGCGATCCTGAGTGGCATACCGAGACCGCCTTTGCATCCAAGTACGGGTACGGTGGAAAGATCGACCTGTACTCCAAGGATGGCGATGGAATCATGCTGGACTTCAAGACCAAGGAGTTCACCAAGGGCGAGGACATTGTCCTGTACGACGAGTTGCCCATGCAGTTGGTGGCATACGCCAAGGGGCTGAAGATCCCGAACGCAAGATGCGCCAATGTGTTTGTGTCGGTCACCCAGCCCGGCCTCGTTCACATCAAGGAGTGGAGCCGCGAGGAGCTTGATCGGGCGTGGAAGATGTTTGATGCACTGCTCGTGTTTTGGTACGCAAAAACTGGACTGGATAAGGATTGATCATGCTACATATCATTGGCTGGGCCTGCCTTGCGGCATGGTTGACACACATCTTTACCTGCTTCGCTCATGCGATGTGGGGGTTCTTGGTCGCTGGCGCAATATTCTTCCCCATCGGGATATTGCACGGCTTTTATCTTTGGTTCAATTGAAAGAAAACATGAACAATCCATACCTGACAGTAGAAGAGATCAACAAAGCCTTCCACGAGGTGTACCTTGAGGAGAACTACAACTTCCTTGAGGATGACCTTGTGAAGCTTGCCAGCGCCTTTGTGATGGCCGCAATGCCAGCCATTGTCCGCACCGAGCGGGAGATGTGCATTGAGTTTGTCAACAGCCTAAACACGGAAGTTGGCAAAGCCTTGCAAGAGAAGCGCGGCGGGCTTTAACGGCGATATTCGGGGAACGCAGGCTCTAAGGCATCAGTTCCACCAAATACGGTGGGATTGATGTCCGACATTGTCATGCCGCGCAGTACTTCATCCGAGTGCTTGACGGCATAAGGAATCTGCATTCCCATACCAATTGGCCCAAGAATTTTTTTGCCGAACATTGCCAGCGGGCCACCGCCCAACGCAAGATAATCCGTCCAATCAAGTGGCCTGTTGTGCTTGGGATCTTTTTTGTGAGCCTCGTACACCTTGAGTGCATTCAGAATATCAAGGCCAGTCAATGCGCCACCAACAGCGCCCATGCCAATCTTGCCCGCTCCTGCACGGAAGCCGCGAGATTTATTTAATTTCATCTCTTGGTTCAACTGGTCTTCGCCAATCTTCATGCGGTTCATTTCAGACTGGCGCTGAAGCTCCAATGCCTGACGTTGCGCCATAGCCTGTTTTGCCGCCTCGTCTTGAGCTATTTGGGCCGCAGTGGCTGTTGGCACTTGGATGCCGCTTCGCAATGGCACGACCTGACCAGCACCAACAATAGGATCTGGCAGGTTTGGGTTGGCGCTACGAATGTTGCCCTCTAACTCAGATTGAACCCGAGCCCTGCGCTGTTGCTCACCTTTGTAGCCAAAGTCCCTCTGAGCGCCTGTAGTCCCCATAGTAGAGCCATCTCCACCTTGGAGGATGCGGTTGATCTGCTCTTGCGTCAACTCGCCAGAGCTTGCTGTGGGGCTTCTGGTGATCTGACGAATCTGGTCATCAATCTTGTCAAGCGCCGCTTGTCTTGCCTTCATGTCCTCAGATATGCTGTTGTATACCTGAGATGTTTGGTTCATGGATGCTTCGCTTGGCTGGAACACGCTACGCCCGGGGGACAGCAAGTTTCCTTCAAAATCTACACCCTTGTATCGAGCCAACGCGCCAGTCGCCGCCCCAGCACCAGCGGCCATTGCCTTTTGAGCGGAGCTTTCTTCTTGTTCTTTTTTCTTGCTTTCGGCCTTTGATTCTTGTTCTGCTCTTTCCAAAGCATTGAAGACATCATCGTTTGCCTCGCCAGATGAAGATTCGGCCTCAACATTTGGCATGGCAGGCTCTGTAACAACAGAATCAATATGGGCAGGTGGCCTTGCACGGCGCATAACGGGCGCAGAAGGTTGCTCAGAAGGCTTTTCATCCGAGTCAATGCCCTCTTCTTTCAGGCGGGCCTTAATCCTTGCTTGAATTTCTTCATCCGTCATGGCTGAGTGCCTTTCAATCTGGCTTGATATTTTTTGCCCTTGTCTCTCAAGATGGCCTCATACACACCATTCTCAATTTTGATGTTTGGATCTTGGCGGTAGATGTCAAAGTGTGGGGACAGGCTTCCAGCCGCAATTGCTTGCGGCAAGCCATCAGAGATCACATCATGCAAACGCCTTGCATGCTTCAACTGTTCTTTGTTCAGGTCAACCTGATGAGCAATTGCTTTTGGACTTTTGTCGATGTGCATTTCTTGAGCAATAAGTTGGGCCATCTTTCCTTCACCAGCCTTGCTCGGATCAATGCCCCTTGCCAACAAGCCATAGTAGGCACTGGTAGCAAGGTTGTTTATCAGGGTGTCCCTGTATGCCTGCTCATTTTCATTCAGACTTGCATCCAACCCAGCAGAGATGGGAATGCCAACGTTGACGCCGTAGCCATTCCAATTGACCGACAAGCCCTTTTCAAGCATTGCAGGCAAGCCGCCAGCCTGACGAATCAAATTTGTCACCTTCACAAAAGTTGTTGGCTGTGCCCTGATCGCGTCTTCAACAGACTCGTTGGCATGCATTGCGATTGCATAGTTTTGTGGGTCATTGACCTGTTGCAGTGCCCTGTATTGACGCGCAGGTTCGGCATTGGCTTCTGTTGCGCTTGCAAGGACACTGGCATTTGCCGCCTTCTCATCTTCAGTGGCGGCTTGTTTGTACTTCAAAGCAAACGAGGGCTTGATCTTGAAATCAGATACGGGCGCCGTGGCTGGGCTTGGTTCGGTAGCAGGCGCGGCAGAAAGATCTTTCATGACTGCAAGCGCATCAGATCCTGCGGCTGGAGTTTGAACACCCATGCGTTCGCTTGCATTGCCTGTGGTTCCTGTTGGGAACACGGGAGGTCTTTCAGCCTGACGGCCAACAATTGCCTTCAAGCCTGCCCTATATTGGTTTTCATCAATCATGCCAGACTTGCGTTGCGCATCAAGCAATGCAAAGTCTTGTTGCTGTTGTTTGACCAGCAAATCATTCTGCGAGACACGCAATGTTTGATTGGTTTTTTCGGCATCGAATGCGGCCTTTGCGGCGGCGGCAACGGCTGAGTTTGGAGCCAGTCCAGCAATTTGGCTATAAACATTTTCGTCCATTGGTTTGCCAGATTTTTTCCATTCAGAAAAAACTTGTGCGGCTTCTTGAGATTGCCCCATGCCAATCTTTGACAAAGCAAGCTGTGCCCTGAGTTGCGCAATAGGCAGTTGTGCGGCACGTTGTTGCTCAATGTTTTCGCCCATAGCTTCAGCGGCACTTCCAAGGCCAGCCATGAATCCACCAAGCTGTGGCTTAGCAAAGCCAGCGGCAATCTTGAACCAGTTTGGTTGAGCATATCTTTGCTCAAGAGCATCTATGCTCTGCTGAAGCGCGTCTCGATACTCTTGTGTGTCCTGATCTCTGGCATTAAAAAAATTCAACTTGCTTGGGTCGCCAAAAGAGGCGGCCGATAACGGATTTGCCGCAGATGTTTCAACTGGATTAGTAACCATGATTTATTCCTTTAAGGCTCAACTGGTTGGTCTGTATAAGCGCCATTGTTGTTGTAATCAAATGAATTATTTGGATAGTAAGTTTCATTACTATTGACGTTATCCCCCGGCCCAAAATCATAGCCACCGCCCAATGGGTCATTGACAACCGCACCGCCACCATAGATTGGATTGCCCTTTGCATCAATTGTTGCGTTGTTTGCTGGAGTGCCCGGTGGCGTAGACTTAGACCCAAATGACTTCAGCCATGAACTCAAGTCGGTATAGCCAGTCAATCCTTCAAACGGAGATTTTCCTCCTGTTGAGGGCTTTGCAAAGATACCAGCCGTAGTAGCACCCAAGGAAGAAATAGCACTCAATGGCGAGCCCTTGAAAGTGTTGACTGTCGATGTTGGGATGGTCAATCCACGCATCAACTCAGCCTGCTTGGACAGCGCTGTCAGTGGGAACATTTGTTCGTTTTGCTTGATGGTCTGCTGTTGACCACCAAGGGTAGCCAAAGCGTTGGTGTCATTAAGACCCAATGTTTGGGTCTGACCAGACAAGTTGCCGCCAGCGGTTGACGCATTGATAAGGTTGGCTTGTTCTGTGGCAGACAAGTTGCCAGCGGTCTGGCCCAATTGGGCTTGCAGGGCCTGTTGTTTCTGCGCGTTTGCCATCGCGTTTTGATAGCCAGCCTGCAATGCTTGGTTCTGTTGGGCCAAGATGTCAGTGTTGGCGTTTTGGATGGTCTGACCAAGCACCTGAGCGCCACGCTGGGAGCCAAACTGACCAGAGCCAACTGCGGCGGCAGTAGCTTGTGGAGCCAAGTTCTGCTGGATGTTGCGCTGGCCCAAAGTGCCAATTGAATTCTCCACATCCTGTGTGTATGGATTCATGTACTGCTTAGCCAACTGTGACTGGTCAACATTGGCGTTGCTCAGGTATTGATTGGCGG
>Ga0114980_10000353_pt1 | contig 33145 bp, 29 predicted proteins | sample S_140806_EF_Meta_FD_87018 | JGI IMG/M metagenome (GOLD analysis project Ga0114980, IMG submission 87018) | Freshwater microbial communities from Lake Simoncouche, Canada to study carbon cycling - S_140806_EF_MetaG | ecosystem: Environmental > Aquatic > Freshwater > Lake | place: Lake...
TAAAAAGCGATCTGCTAAAAAGTCCGCTAAAAAGTCTGCTAAAAAGTCCGCTAAAAAGTCCGCTAAAAAGTCCGCTAAAAAGTCTGCTAAAAAGTCCTCTAAAAAGTCCGCTAAAAAGTCCGCTAAAAAGTCCGCTAAAAAGTCCTCTAAAAAGTCCGCTAAAAAGTCCGCTAAAAAGTCCGCTAAAAAGTCCGCTAAAAAGCGATCTGCTAAAAAGTCTGCTAAAAAGCGATCAAGAAAATAGAAAGTTTATAATAAATAATTTCATATTATAAAAAAATTATTTATTTACGAAAAATTATCCAAATAATGACGATCATTAATATAACATCCAATATATTAGGAAGTTGAAGAGTATATAAAATATTATCTATATTTCCTAATGATTCAACGATTGGATGAGATACGTGTTTATAAATATAGGTGGGTTGTTTTTTATATTTATCTAAAATTAAATTTGACACTGTTTTCCCACTTTCTACAGCACCTTCCATAGACCATATGTTAATGCTTGTTTTACAATGGGCTCCGCCTATATATAAATTTTTAAAGGTTGTTTCTGCATTTGGTCTAAATTCTTCATTGACAATATTATTAACCCATTTTTTATTAATAGATTCTATACTTTTTGTTGTTTCATCATAATACCATTCATCGTATAATTCGATTGAGATGATTGTACTATAGGAAAATGTTATATTTTCATTGTTTTCTTTAATTAATTTTTGCAAATGTTTTGAATTAAAAAATTGTTTTAAAATTTCTTGTTTAAAATCTTCAATTGACAATGATAATCCATTATTTTGATATGGCATTATACAAGTACCACTCCATATACTCTGTACATTTTTACCTAAATCAACGTTTTGACACCAATGATAGTCTTGTGGATAAAAAGTAATATTATAAGGAGAGTCGATAATAACAAAGGCCATATTATTTTGAGGAAACTTTATTTTTTTTTTAAATGTAATGACAAAACCGATTTGTTTATTTACTGTTTTAAGTGCATCGTGTTGATTAAATAATTCTTTCATTTCACTATTTTTAAAGACGTCGATTGCATTATAAGGGTTAATACATATACAATGTTCATCTCCTTCAATAATCTTTATTTTTCCTTCATTTTCTATTTCACAACTTGTGATTCTATTTTTTTCAAAATTAATTTTTTTTAATGATGTGTTTAAATAAATTTTGACTCCTAGTGTTTTTAAATAATCAACCCATTCATCAAACCAAGCTTCATTTGTAGGTTTTACCATAACTTGCCAACTTTGATTTGTTTGCAATTGCTTTTCTACTACATACGTATAATGTCCGTAACTCATATTATTAATATCAATTCCGAAACCTGGTCCGGATCCAAAATAAACTAGAAAATCATAAGTATCTTGAGAAACATGCTTTTTTATAAAAGGTAAATATAATTTTTTAAAATAATCATCTTTTCTATTTTTTGCTAAGATTCCTTTTAAATAGATATAACTTAAATATGGATAATCTTTTAATGATATTTTTATATTTTTAAATGTTCTATCATTAAGTAAATAAAACAATATTTTTTCTTTAGATAAATTGTCATATACTGTAGGTTCATTTTTAAATGTTTCTATTTGTTTTTTTTCAAGTATGCCTATTTTATACTTTTCTAATAATTCAAGTACACGTGTATTTTTCATATGCCATTCTACACCCATTTCTTTCCATACTTTTTCTAAATCTTTTCCACCTGCCTTTATAACAACTCTTCCTCCAGGATGTTTTGATATCCAATCTGTTAAATTATATACATTATCTTTATAATAAGTCCATAGATCATTAACAGTATTATGTTTTGCAACTTCTTCTAAAGTAAATATATTTTGATATGTTTCTATTTGTTGACAAGACTTTTTAATAGGTATTTTTTTTAATATATCAAATGTATTATAATAAAAAGGTCCATATCCTCTCCAAGAATGTTCACTAGGTATATTATTTTCATCACGTTTACTTTTAGCCATACCTCCTACTATATTATCTTTTTCATATATATTGACATTAAACCCTTTAGTAACAAGTTCATGTGCTATTGTTAATCCCGTTATTCCAGCACCATAGATTGATATTGTAGGAATTATATTATTTGACATGTTTGTTTTTATATATCTTATTATAAATATATAAAAAAATGCGGAATAGTTATAAAATACAAATATATTTATTATACAATGATAATTAATCAAAAAAACCTTTTATATACTTGTGTTTTTTCAAATAAACATTTTATAAAATTATTAGAATTATTATTAATATCAATAAAAGAATTTGGAAATGTAAAAAATGATATAGATGTACTTGTATTAACACATTCTCGATTTAAAAACGATATAAAAAAAATTGCTAAACATATTAATTTAAACATTATTATTTATTGTATGGATTTTAATACTATACCCGAAGCTAAAAGTGCTCGTTTATATATTTTTAATATTCCATTTATTCAAAATTATAATAAAATTTTATATTTAGATACAGATATTATCATAACAAATGATTTACATAATATATTTAATAATAATATAGAAGATAAATTATATGTAGTAGAAGAATGTGATATAAGTGGTGCATATTTTGGAAAAGAGTTTTTTAATTTTAATAAAATTGATCCTAAAACACCTGCATTTAACAGTGGCGTATTATATTTTAAACCTTGTAAAACAATAAAAGTTTTATTTAAACAAATATTGGAACATATATTGACTTTTTCTAAATTTGGCTCCCACGTCGATCAACCTTTTTTTAATTATCATACTATTTCTAAAAAGTTAAACGACACTTCTTTTTTATATAAATACAGTACAAATAATCCACATAATTATACAAGTAATAAACAATTATGTATATGTCATTTTGCTGGAAATTATAATAATAATGGAAAATATCAACATATGTATGATTTCCTTGAAAAGATTTTAATTGATAAAAAATAAATTTACGTATCTGCTACTTCAGTTTCGGGCTTTAAAACACGTTTTACGTATTCACGTTTCATAATACGTTTTAACCAATTATAAACATTCGGATATTTTTTCAAAACTTGTTTATATCCACATTTAATAAAATAATTAAAATAAGGAATGTGACTAATATCAGCAATACTATATCCATTTTCTGTTCCTCCAATATATAAATTATCTTCTAATCTTTGATTGTATACTTCTAAAACTTTTTTTAATTCTTCTAATGAAGTTTCAATAATAGATTCATCGGGTTTAGCATCCGGTTCTTTCATTCTTTTATACATTTTTTCATACACAATTTTACTAATAGGACCATTAAAATTCTGAGATTCTACTTCTAACCACATATCTACTTCGTGATTACCTAAAAAGTCATCTATATCTTGATTATTAGATGCAATATATCTTAAAATACTTCTTGATTCAAAAATTGTATGATCACCATATTGAATAACAGGAATTTTTCCAAATGGCTGCATTTTCATATATTCAGGAGTTTTATGTTCATTTTGACTTAAATCAATGGATTCAAACTTATATTTTAAATTTAATTCTTCTAAAAGAATTAATACTTTTTGAGTACACGCAGCATTTTCACTACCATAAACAGTAAGATTTACCATTATGTTTATTAAGCTTGTTAAAATAATTATATTATTTTAACGAATAATAAAATATAATTATCTTGATTTTATATATATGTATAAATGTGGGAGTATATAATAGTAATATCTACATGTTTTTCTGTAATAGTTGTTTTTATAGCAATTTTAGGGGGTGTAATTTATTATATTAATAATAAAAGAAAATGGGAAGCAGAGGGTTTGACAAAACTTATTAGAACCAATATTGATGGTAGTATGTTACTTCCTATTAAAAGAATTGATCCAACTGAAGATATTAATGAATGTGAAGATAGCGAAAAAAGTTGCCCACTTGAAATAAAATCTTACAAGGGTCAATGTAAAATGATTACACAAAATGATGGTAATTTAATTTTATACGATGCTGGAAACAATATTATATGGTCATCTAACACACCAAATAAGGGTAATGGTCCATATAAAACAAAAGTTGAAGAAAATGGTAATTACGTGTTATATGATGCAAATAACAATAAAATATGGGAAACTGGTAAAATAGATAAAGGCACACCACCTTATAGATTTTCATTTAAAAGTGAAAACCCTTGTGATGCTGTCATATTTGATAAAAGTAATAAAGCAATGTGGTCTTCTTATCAAACGAATTTTGAAAATAAACAAATAAAAAATAAAAATCAAAGATCATCTCTTATTGCAAGCGGCGGAGATGCCATGTTTAAAACTGGGTCATCAAATCAAGAATGGTCATTAACTCCTGAAGGAAAATTAATACATTTAGAATCAGGAAAGTGTTTAGAAGGAAATCCAATTAATGAAATGGATGGATATTTACAAATATTAAAAGTACGTTTAGGAAAATTAGATGAGAAAATGACAGATGAAGAAAAAAAAGAAATGAAAGAACTATTAGATAAATTTGGTAAAGGAGATTTAACAGATGCAAATGATATAAAAGATAGAATAAGTAAAATTCATACGATTAAAATGAATGATTGTCAAGAAGATAATCAATTTCAAAAATGGATGTATGATTCTTATGGTTCTAATATTCGTAATACAAAAACCAATTGGTGCTTAGGAGAACTATACACTGATAAAAAATGGAAAGATAAAGACGGAAAGGATATTGAGTTTTCAACATATAATCAAGGTATATTTCCATGTAATTCAGAAGGGTTTAAAAAAACACTTGAATTTCAATAATTAATGTTATTGGAGTAGCAGTTTTATGTTGTTGTTGTATTATTAGTAGTGTATCAGGAGGATTTTTATAGGCAGATCACCTTCTCCCTTCACCTTCGTCATCTTGATAAGACGCTCTTAAACAAGGTAAATCAGAAGTAAAACATAGAAAAAGTGGAAATTGTTTAGATTCTAATGGCGATAAAGTTTATATAATGGGATGTAATAGTGGTGATTTCCAAAAATGGAATTTTTAAAAATTTTTTTATAGTGATATACTATATTATGCAAAAGACCTATTCAAATAAATTAGAAAAGTTTGAATCGTCTAATATGTTATATTCTATATTACAACATATTATAGATTATTTTTGTATAAAACATAATTTACAGTATTATAATTTATCAAGTTTGCCTCAATTTGTGTATACATTTTATTTAATGTTGGATTTTTTTAATAAATTAACAATAGACGAATGCGATCTATTACTGAATTCTAAAATCAAACCTGAGTTGAAAAAATACGATATTAAACTTAAAATAGAAGAAAAAAGTCAAAGTCATCCATCTGTTTTATTTAAAGTGTTTCAAAATGCCGAATTCTTATATATATTTTTTAATTACATGTTTAAGCGTTTATCGATCATTATACATATTTCGGAAAAATACTTTATAAACATCACTGAAAAAGCATTGGAAGTATTAAAAAAGTCTTCTATTATACAGGGTCCTTATATAGATTTTACATTTGCATTTTGTGATTCAATAGATGTATTATTATTTTTAATCTATGAAAATGTGTTACCGATTGCATTAAAACAAGTATTAATCAGTAAATTGCATATATCATACAACGTGACGACTTTATCTGGTTCAAACATAGATAATAATAAAAGAAAAATATTATTTACAGAATTACAAAAAGTGCCAGAAAGCACATTTATAAATAATAATAATGAATTGTTTTATACTATACCTAAATATGCTGATTTAAAAAATGTAAACAATCCGGAATATAAATATTATACACTAGACAGTGAAGACTCAATACTTAAATTACAAGAATTGCTAGGAGTATTAAGAGAAGTATCTCAAAGACCTGAAACTAGTTGTAAAAACGCATATAAAAATATTTTTAAGGAGTGTTTACAAACGAAAAAGGGCACAGGCAAGGAGATTATTGAATTTTGTGTTAAAACTACTAAAAATAAGATAAAAGGTGGTATACCAAAACGTAATTTGGACGAGTTGTTATCTAATTTAAAGCAAAAATACTCTTTTTATCATTTGAACAAATTAACTTTAAATAAAATGAAAAGTTCTATAGAAAAATATGTGTCAGAGTATCAAGCTAAATGTAAAACAGAATCTGATCCTAAAATATTACTTGTTATTACGGGTCTTATGATAGATAAAATGTTAGAGTTAGTGGAAGATAATCAGATACATATTTTAAAAAATCTTGCTAATTTTTCAAAAAGATTAATTAAACAAATGTGTATATTAAATGAACAACAAAAGGTGTTATTTATACAAGAATATAATAAATTAACAATAAGACGAGATATAGCTGTAAATACAGAAGAAGAACTATCAGCTATTTTTGATAAAATATTTCCACCACCAACACCACCAACGACGACAACGACACTTGCACCAACTTCAGTGTTGGAACAAAGTACAAAGTCAAGACGTTCTTCTACTAGAAAGTCATTTTCAAAACAAAGTACAAAGCCAAGACGTTCTTCTACTAGAACTTCATCTTCAAAACAAAGTCAAATAAATGATACTCCCAGGTTATCTGCATTAAGTAGGGTTTCTACTTTTAAATATGATATAGAATAAGAAAAAATTTGTTTAATTAAAATTTATTTTGATTATTTTAATTTTATTTAATATATATTATATGAACAGTCCCAAGGCTAAACAAAATAATACTACTTTATATATTATTATTGGAGTAGCAGTTTTATGTTGTTGTTGTATTATTAGTAGTGTATCAGGAGGATTCGCAGCATTAGGTATAGGAGGATCTCCTTCTCCATCTCCTTCACCATCTTCTCCTTCAGAACCTAAAAAAGACACTCCTAAAGCAAGTAATACAAGTAATACAAGTAATACAAGTACAGGAAGTACGGGAAATAGTTGTCTTGAAGGAAATGATAGATGTCCAAATGAAATAAAATCATCTAATGGGAAATACAAAGTTGTGATGCAAGAAGATGGTAATTTAGTACTTTATAAGGATGACAAAAATCCATTATGGGCATCTGAAACAATGAATAAAGGTAAAAAACCTTTTAAACATATTGTACAACGAGATGGTAATTATGTTGTTTACGATGCTGATAATAAAGCAACTTGGGCATCTGGAACTCAAGGAAAAGGTAAAGGACCCTATAAATTAATTATGCAAGATGATGGAAATTTAGTATTATATAAAGAAAATGCTCAACAACAAACAGCTGGTTATTCGCTTTGGAATACTGCGACTCAAGGGAAATAATGTTTAATTTATTTAATTGTTCATAAATAAATAATAAAATAAATTTTAAATATAATAAAAATGAGATTTGCTTATGTAGTGGATCAGTTTTATACAGATACATTAAAATTTTTATTAGAATTAAATAAAGAACATGAATGTATTATCTATATGGACGTTGATTTATATGAAAATAAGCATATTTATACAATTGATTATACAAATATAGAAATTAAATCAACGGTACATTTTATAGATGATCTTGTATTTAATGTATTTGATAAATGTTATATTTTATATTATGAAAATTTTTGTATGCCCAAAATTTTATTAAATCATAAACATAAAATAGTATTTATAGTTCACAATAATTCACATGCTATAAATATAGCATCATTAGGGTTTTACTGGTTTTCATTTTCATATCTTTATAACAAATACAATTATATGCCACCAATTTGTGATAGTAATAAAAAGGAAATAGATATAATTAATGATCAATTTAACAAACGTAAAAACAATGGTGATTTAATAAAGATGTGTACTATAGGTAATATAAATGTAAATGAAATTCGTAGATTATTAAATATGAGTATTATTAGTATTTACATTTTTACATTAGATTCAAGTGATAAGGAAGTTTTGCAAAATTTACAAAGGGAGTTTCCATTTAAAATATCATTAATAGATAAAAAATCTACATATGAGATTTTAGAAATCATTGAAAAACAAAATATAGAATTTATATTGTATAGTCAATTATCTGAGAATTATAAATACGAATGGCCAGGTGCAATTACATTTTCGTATAATTATAATATACCTCTTATTTTACCAAATGAAGTTGCAAATTATTATAATTTAAAGGGTGTAATAAATAGTAATAATAATATTGTTGCAAATATTCAAAATTATTATGACAATATAGAAGAATATACAAAAAATCTTAATGTATATAAACATCAAACATATAATCGTAATCAAATTGTTGATAAAATTGTAGATGGAAAATTAAGTTATATAGATACGGAATATGGGTTAATATTTGGTATGGAAAATGATATATATATTCAGAATTTAAAATCAAAGGGTTATAATAATAAAAATCTTGTAGAATTTATATCAAATAATATTTCTAAAGATAAAGATTTAATAATAGATGTAGGATCTTATTTGGGATTAGGTATATTGGGATTATTATCTAAAAACATGGATGCTAGGGTTATTAGTGTAGAACCACAATTACATTTTGCAAAATTACAAAAAAACATGTTATTATATAATAAATATATAGATAGGGTGAAAATTTATAATAATGCATTTGGTCACAAGTGTCAAGAGAATGTTACAATGTCTAGTAAATTATCTGAGTTAGATAGTATTTCAAATATACGTACAAAACTTGATTACAATGATAAAAATGTCCGTAATTTTGGAGGGTTAAATTTAGGCATTGGAGGTGAGTCAGTTGATATGTTAAGTGTAGATACATTAAATACGTTAAATATGTCATCAATGGACAATTTAAAAATAATAAAAATTGATGTAGAAGGTGTAGAAAAATTAGTAATATATGGCGCTAGAAAAACTATTATGGAACAAAAACCGATTATAATATATAGAAAAACATGGAAATCATTAACACAAGATATAATTTCAATGTTAAAAATATCAAATAAGATATTATCATTTGATATAGATACATTTTTAGTGAATTGTGGGTATGATAAAAAAAAGGTTATAAAAATTGATGATCATATTATTTGGCAATATTAATATATTTAAAATTAAAATTTAATATAAATAAATTTATGCATAATTTATTTAAATCAAAACAAATAGATCAAGAATGTAGGTATATAAATGAAAAATGTTTACAAGAATGTGTATGTATAAAAACAAAGGATAATAATATTACAAAAGATTTTTTTAATAGTGAGTTGTTTTATTGGGAATGCAATATATATTTGGCTTTGTGTGAAAAAGGCTTTATACCTTTAGCATCAACAATATATCCTACAATGATGATATATTATACAAAAGATATGATATCATTACGTTCAAAATTAATAGATAGAAATTGTAATGTAAAAGAGGTATTAAATGAACTTTTTAATTTTGTTAATTTATTTTATAAAAATAATTTTATACATGGAAATTTACATATAGATAACATTTTTATTGACAAGTATGGAAGATTTTATATAATTGATTTTACTAATTCATATTTAATAAAGTCTTCTTTAAATAGACCTAAATATAAAAGGAGATCATTTATAAATAGCATAAATAGCATAGATAATATAGATAATATAGAAAAAATAAACGCGAAATCGCGTTACATTGATTTTTTTACATTGTATATTTCTTTAAAGTCGTTTTTGACAAGTATAAAGTATATAAGATATCTTGATAATTTAATTAACAATTATATTAAACAGGATATATTATATAAAATGTTGGATTTATATATAAAATTGGATTAATTTATTCTTTTCTCCTTTGTTTACAATTGTTTGATGATTAGAATATTTATCAAATGGTTTTGTTGTATTATAAGATACAAATTTCGTAGAACTATTTATCCCCGTCTTTTGTATATTATCTAAATAATATTCATGAATTTTATCAATATTACGTGATATAAGAACACCATATCTTTCAATAACTTTATCAATATATTCATTCATTATTTTAATTTTAGGAACTGTATAGATAAAATTGTGCATATTATTTATTGTATTTGTTTTTAAGCTAATTGCAATTTCCATCATTTCTGATATATTTTCTGGATATTGATTATTAGCATCAAAATATTTTTCTATATCATTTCTTATTTTTAAAATTTGATTAGCTCCTTTTAATAATAAATAAAATTCATTTGGATTATATTGATATAAAGGTAAAATAGAATGTAAAAAATGTATCAAATTTGCATCAATATATAAAGAATCTAAATAATTTTTTTTTAAAATTTCTTTTTGAAGAGTTTGCGAAAACATTTTTTTACCAGATGTCTTTTCTATAAGTCGCATTTTATTTATCAAGTATTTATCAAATTTATTTTGTAAAAGATTTAATTTTATTATTGTTTGCTGGTTCATATCTTCAAGTTTATTTTGTTCTATTTTTACATATTTATTCGCTATAAATGTTGCAAATAAAACTAATGCTATAATATGAGCATATTGTGTATTATCATAATAATATGTGAAAAACATAAAGACAAATGATAAAATTAGTAATGATTTAAATTGAATTTGTTTTTTATATTCTCCTTGTGAATTTAAAAATAATTCTTGTAATTCATCCATCTTAATATATTAAATACAAAAAAAATGTATTTAAAGGTAAATGGATATTATAAATAATAATGAAAACAATCGGGTCATTATTGTTGTTGAATGTATTAGGTGTTTTTAGTCAATATAATGTTGATCAAGATTATATTTTAACTTCAAGAGGTGATATTCAAAATGCTGTAGTAGGTTTGCCTGGATTAGAATTATTGGCAACATTTGAAGAAAACAATGTAAACAATGATGGTTTAGTTTTTTATAAGGCAAATGGTAGAGTAGTAAATAAATACAGAGATGTTTTATTAGAAATGTTTGATATTGAAGCGGATATACGATTCTCTATTAATTATAAGCAAAATAATAATCAGAAAATTTTTAGACCATTGTTATCTGCTAGAGAGGTTCCATGGAATTTGAATAGAATTACCAAGGTAGAGTTAGATTATGACAATACTTTTCCTTATTACAATAAGGGTTCTTGTCATAATAGTGGTAATGTTGTGATTGATACATATATTGTAGATACTGGTATTGATATTACGCATACACAATTTGAAGGAAGAGCCAGTTGGGGTGCTAATTTTGTGGATAAATTAGATACGGATTGTAATAAGCACGGTACACACGTTGCTGGAACGATTGGGTCACGTGATTATGGTGTATGTGTAGATGCAAATTTAATTGCAGTAAAGGTGTTAGATTGCAATGGTTCGGGTAGTTTATCGGGTGTAATTAAGGGTATTGAGTGGGTATACAAGCGTCATAAAGAAAATGGTATGTTTTTGAAGAGTTCAAAAGTAGTAAAGAGTATTATTAACATGTCATTGGGAGGTGGTTATTCAGCTGCGTTGAATAGGGTTGTGGATTATTGTATTGAAAACAATGATAATTTCTATATTGTTGTAGCTGCTGGAAATGAAAATGAGGATGCTTGTAATGGATCACCGTCAAGTTCACCAAATGTCATGACTGTAATGGCAAGTGATAGAAATGATGCAAGAGCTTGGTTTAGTAATTGGGGTAAATGTGGTGATATATATGGTCCTGGTGTAAATGTATTATCTACAGTTCCAAAAAATGACACGGATACATTTAGTGGTACTAGTATGGCTTCACCGTGTGTGGCTGGTGTATTAAATCATTATTTAGATATGTATCCTGATAAGAATATGGAAGATATCAAGCGTCAGATGAAAAAGGATGCAAACAAGAATGCAATTCAAAATAATAAAAAGAAAAATACATTAAATTTACTGGTATATTTACATAGGTAAATAGACAATTGTTATTTAAAATTTTATATACATTTATATTAAAAATGTATAAAAAAACAGTATTAGTAACAGGTGGAAATGGTTTTTTAGGAACAAATTTGGTTTTAAGATTGTTAAGGGAGCCTGATGTAAAGACGATTATATCTGTAGATAATTATATTACAAGTAATAAGCGTAATATAGAAGATAATAGAGTTACACAATTAGATTTTGATATATGTAGTAAAGATTTTGTAAGATATATATGTGATAATTATGATCATGTGGATGAGATTTATCATTTTGCAAGTTTAGCAAGTCCTATTGCATATAAAACTTATTTGATAGAGACATTAGATGTTGGTTATATTGGAACAAAAAATGTTTTAGATCTATGTGTTTATTATACAAAGGTTATGGGACCAATGTGTAAAATGTTATTTTCGAGTACATCAGAAGTATACGGTGATGCCTTAGAACATCCTCAAAAAGAATCTTATTATGGTAATGTAAATCCTTATGGAGAACGCTCGAATTATGACGAGAGCAAACGAGTTGCAGAAGCATTAATTTACAATTATAATAAATTACATCATCTTGATACAAGAATTGTACGTATTTTTAATACATATGGCCCATATATGAATATCAACGATGGTAGAATTGTAACAGAAATTATAAAGGCTTTATTAAAGGACAAGACATTATTTATATTTGGGGATGGTAATCAAACAAGATCATTATGTTATGTAGATGATTTAATAGATATGACATTAAAAGTAATGAAAGGAACTTATTCAGCACCAGTAAATATTGGCAATGATAATGAAATTACTATAAATGAATTATTAAAAGTTACAAAAAATGTATATGAAAATTATACAAATAGGGAAGTAAATATGAATATTAAGCATATTGATATTGACAAGGATGATCCAAAGGTCAGAAAACCTTGTTTAGAATTAAATAAACAATTGTTGGGTGATATGAATAAAACATCTTTAGAACATGGGTTATTAAAAACTATACAACATTTTAATATAATTTAACTTATTGTTGCGATTCTAATCAAAGAGATCAACAGTTGATTTATTACTAACAACGCAATAAAAGAAAAAACGGCACGTGACTATTCTACTATCACAACACTCCCACCAATAACAACACTTATTAAAAAAACTGAAAAATAATTAGGAAAAACACAACATTACTCCCGCCAATAACAACACTCACACCAATAACAACACTCCCACCAATCACTCCCACTAATAACAACACTAATAAAAAAATTGAAAAATAATTAGAAAAAAATATATAATATGTCTAGCGTAATGAATTGTCAAGTGTGTACTGAAAAAATAAACAAGCGTACTCATAGTCTTGTTCAATGTAAATGTGAATATACGTGTTGTAAAAGTTGTGCAAAAACGTATTTGTTATCTTGTAGTAAAAACCCCCATTGTATGAATTGCAAAGTAGATTGGAATAGAGATTTTTTGGTTATAAATTTTGATAAAAATTTTATAAACAACACTATGAAAAAACATCGGGAAAATGTATTATATGAACGCGAAATTGCGTTATTGCCAATGACACAGCCCCATGTAGAACATAGGAAAAAAATCTTTGAGAAAGGAGCCAGAATAGCATTTTTAAGACAATTGATTCTTCAAATGATACAAACAGGACAAAATTCTACAGAAGAGGATCAAATGCTTGCATATCATACAGAACTGGTCGGTTTACAAGATGAATATTATGACCTTAGAACTAAAGGTGTTGATGAAAACGTAGCTAAAGAGTTTATAAGACAATGTCCAAATAATACTTGCAAAGGCTTTTTATCAAAAAATTTATATTGTGAATTGTGTCATATTCATGCTTGCGCCAATTGTCACGAAATTAAAGATACAACTCATATATGTAATCCAGATACAATAGAAACTATCAAATCTATGAAAAACAATACAAAACCATGTCCCAAGTGTGCAACTTTAATCTTTAAAATTGAAGGTTGTGACCAAATGTATTGCGTCCAATGTCACACAGCATTTAGCTGGAACACATTACGAATAGAAACAGGGACAATTCATAATCCACACTATTTTGAATGGATACGTCAAAGAAATAATGGAAATGTACCCAGAAATCCTCTTGATATTCCTTGTGGACGTGAAATAGATGCAATGTTTGCAGCTGGTTTAGATAATCTATTGAAAAATTATGTATCTGCCACAGTCATTAATAGACTAAACGATATGTGTTTAAGAATAACACATATTAGAGAAGTTGATAAACCAAGATATTATGTCAATCCTCAAAATACAAATCTTGAGTTACGTATCCAATACATGATGAATTTTATTGATCAACCAAAATTTAAAACAGAATTGCAAAGACGCGAAAAGAAAAACGAAAAAAAGACAGAAATATACAATATCATTGATATGTTTGTAAATTGTACAACTGATATATTATACAATTTCAATGATCAAGTAAGAAATGAATATAAAGAATTTTATGATACGGCAATGACATTGGTAAAAAATAAAGAATTTTCTTCGGAAATAAAGAAAAAAATACAAAAAACACAAGAATTAAAAAAGGCTTGGAAAATATTAGAAAAAATTGTAAAAAAAAATGAAAAAAAAAATGATGTAGAATTAATCGTTGCATTGGACACTCAAATAATTGATTTAAGAAAAAAGATGATTGCAAAATTTAATCAATGTTATATTACACTGATATCTGAAATTGAATGTTTGATAAAATATGCAAATGAACAATTGGAAAAAATCGCAACAATTTATAATTGTAAAAAATTAGCCTTTACTAATGAGTTGCTTCTTTCATAAACGACACCCACGACACCACCAACACCCACGACACCACCAACACCCACGACACCACCAACACCACACGACACTAGCACCCACGACACAACACCAACGACACCAACACCACCAGTCGAACCGAGGCCTGAAGGGTAGGGTAAGTGTATACGTACATTTTTAGAAGAAGGAGGTTTTTAGCGGAGCACCGCACTGTTGAATCTGATACCAGTATCAGATTCTTCGTCACTCCTGGGAATGATTAATCATTCCTGGGGGAGGATTTCCTGCCGTAACTATTAGTTAAAAAAAAAAAAAACCACTAGCACACACGACACGACACAACACAACACGACACAGCACGACACAACACGACCAACACCACTAACGACACGACACTAACGACGCGACAATTAACGTGACGATATGTTTTTATTTACAACATTTACATGGATCACAAGTACATTGCGGTTGACATTTACAACAACATTTTTTATTAAATATTTTTTTTATTAAAATAAAAATTTTACGAAGAGGGCACATAATTTTTTTTTATTATAACGCAAGAAAAAATTATTTTACCAACATAATATATTCTTCTATATTATTTAAATTTTGAACATTATTCGTATTATGAACATTGTTTTTATTTTGTAAAAGATGTTTAAATTCTATTTCATCGACAAGTTCATTAATATCTTGTATTTTAAAATTAATATTAGTTATTTCGTGTTCTAATTTGGAATATTTAATAAAAAGTGTTTCAAATTTTTTATCAATATCTTTTTGTTTTTGTTTATTTGAATAATTAAAATAAAAATAGGATATTGCTATAGACGTAAAACTGTTAATCAACAATATAAATAATTGTTTAGTAGTAGACATTAAAATAACAAAAGAAAAAAAAATTAAAAAAAATGAAAAACATTTAAAAAAAACTATTTAATATAAAAATGACAAAGACATTTTTGTTAAAAACAAAATCCGAAAATAACATTCAATTATATAAAAATCACACTACTTATCACCAAGGAGATTCTGGTCTTGATTTATTCATTGTAAATGATCAAGTAATTGAACCTCACGAAACAGTATTAGTAGATTTAGGAGTTCATTGTCAATGTCGATCTTTAAGTGCATGTGTATGGAGGTGGTTGACTGGTAATTCATATAATTATCATTCGTATTATTTAATGCCGCGATCAAGCATTTATAAAACACCTTTGTTAATGAGAAACTCGATTGGATTAATTGATGCGGGTTATCTTGGTTCTATTAAAGCGCCATTTTACAATACATCTGATAGACCATTCAAGTTAAACAGAGGTGATAGATATGTTCAATTAGTTAATTCTAATTTGGAACCTATTAAATTCAAGTTGGTAAATGAATTAAGAAAAACGGAAAGAGGAGAAGGTGGCTTTGGATCAACGGGTAAATAAATAAAAATGATTTTTAATATTAATTTTTATAAATAACAAGATTAATATTAAGTGAATATGGATATGGATATGGATATATATGTTGATTATTCTTGGCAAGAATCAGTAATAGATTATATACGTATTCAAGGAGATGGATATTGCGCTCTTTTAAAAGGTCCTAAAGGTTGTGGTAAAAGTCATTTAGTATATTTAGATCCGGATATTATTTTCATTGAAGAAGATAATTTATACAATACAGAAAAAGAAATAATACAAACATTAATGTACATATCTAAAAAATCTAATTCAAAAATCATATTAATATGCAATGACGCTCAACACACGCAATTTAAAGAAACTGATTTAAATGTTGTTTATTTTAATAATAACGACATTATTTTAGAAGAATTTTAAATTAAGATGCAGTATATCTACAAATCATATTAATATAATGTGTCGCAGTTGACACACTTTGGAATTTTATTAATGCTTTTGTTGTTCCAACAATACCTACACCAATAATATTAAATAAGGGAATAATATTTGTATCATCTGTATATCCAGATGCTTGTATAATAATTTCTCCTCTATCCGTAAATGCATTTGTTCTATCAGGTACACTAAATTCAAATTGACAATTTTGACTAGAACTAGTAGGAACGACTTTTACATTAAAAGATAATATAGATTCATTTGAAACAACAATAGCTTTTAAATTAGTAGTACTTAAAATACTAGTACCAACTGTATTTGAAAATGTTACAACCGGTATACTTGTAGATCCAGATGCTACAAGACTTCCTGAAACAAATACATTACCACCAATAAACAAATCCTTATTAATACTTACACCACCTTGAACAGTTAATGCACCGCCACTTGATACATCCGAACTATTTTCTGTATTTTTAATTGTAATACCACCAGATACAATTAATGCACCTGTTGTTGAACTTTTAGAATGATCCGTTGAATAAATATAAACATTACCAGCTTGTACAATTCTCATTCGTTCAATAGCATTATCTGTACTAAATTTAATATGACCATTAGTACCTCCAGCATTTCCACTATAAATATGAATGTCGCCCGGAGTAGAACTATGACTATTACCATATAGATTGATTCTTGAAGCAACAGTAGAATTATTACTGTTACTTGATCCTCCTTGAATACCAATAAAACCAGAATTTGAATCTGTAGATATATAATTGTTCATTTGTAAAGTTAAAGGACTAGTTATATTACTTGTAGTATTTATACCTATACTTCCTGTTGTTGTAATAGTTATAGCTTTTGTAGAATTAAATGGATCACTACCATTAGTTGAAAATGTCAATGACATAAAATTAGTCTCCTTTAATACACCAAATCTATTATTAGAATTTGTTTCCATAAAATCAATATATGAATAAGATCCTGATGTATTTTGTAACTTAATACCTGATACATTTTTATTTATATGCAAGGCTTCATCTATTGTAAAGGTATTTGTACCAATACCAATATTATTACCAACATATAACCCTTTATTAACACTTGCCCCACCTGCAATAGTTAAAGCCCCACCTTGCGTATAATTACTACTATCTACAGTATTCATAATTCCTAATCCTCCTCGTACTACTAATCCACCTGATGAAGCATTTGTAGAAGCAGATGTATCATAAACATCTAAATGTTTAATAGACAAATCTACATAATCATATTCTACTATAGTTTGATCATTTTCATTTAGATACATGTACGCAGCTTTAAATTTTTTATCATTATAATCAAAGTACATTGATACATATTGTGTATTATAGAAATAAACAGTATCTCCCATAGACGGATTTTGAGTTGTCCAAGGCGTTTCTATTTCAGCTACACGTTGAGCACCATTATATGATACAATTTTTCTCACTTGGTTTATACTTGACCCAGTTCCTACTTTAATCCACCATCCTACATAATAACTATCAGTAGCATTTGCTGATGTACTAAATTTAATTTGCGTAGATGTTACAGTACTTTGATTAGGTAAAGTATCAACATATATATAAGAATCTGTTACAATTTCGCCTGTTCCAGTATTATTTGCATTTTGATATCGCTGGAAAATAAAACCTAAATCCTTTGATGAAGTTGAATTATAACCTATAACAGGCATATTATCTACAACTCGCAATGAAGACCCTTCAATTGTAAGATCACCTAAAGAATAATTTAATGAAGCTCCTGTACTATTAGATGTTACATATACTTGTGACCAAGAATTAATATATCCACTACTTGAACCATTTGGCTCCCCATTATACCCCTCATTAACTATATTAAACGCATTTCCGCGCTTACCATTTACTTCAATATTAGTAATACTATTAGAAGGTGATAAAGTGAAAACGTGAACTTTATTACTTGAATCTTTATAAACATATACTTTAAAATTATTATATGTCCCATAAGTATTATGTTTTACAGTACAACTTGGTTCATTTACAAAAATAGACACCTTTACACCATATATATCCGATCCATTACTATTTATAAAATTAATATCACTATAAGATATACTAGATGTATCATTAACAATTCCTATATATGTCCATAAATTTCCAGTTGTTAAATTGTTAATAGTATCTATTAATACATTTCCCTTGTATTTTGCATTACCTTGTATAACAACATTTTGCATATTCGTTTGACCACCTATATATACATCTGATCCAATACTTGCACCACCTTGAATAGTTAATGCACCACCATTTGTTACACTTGTACTATTACGTGAACTTTTAATACTAATACCACCATTACTTATCAATGCACCACTTGATAAATTAATAGAATCTTGTGTTGAGTTCAACGTTAAATCAGTTAAATTAAAAATTCCATTTATTGTTACATCTCCACCTAACACAGTTCCTCCTGATACAACCAATGCATTACCATTCGTAGTAACACAATTTATACTTAATCCACCTGACATTTTTAATGCTCCTTGTGTAGATGAAGATGAAGGTGTAGTATTTGTTAAAGATACAATTCCATTTATAGTAGTACCACCACTAACAACTAAACTGGATACAGTATCATAATTAGATGTTAAATTAAGAATGCTATTAACAATAATAGATGATGATGTAATATTAGTCGTTTGGAAATTACTTGAAGAAATGTTAATAATATTAGAACTAGTAACTTGCAATACATTAGTATATAATGTGTTTCCTACAATAAGATCTTTATCAATATAAGCACCACCAGGCGTTGATAAACTTGCGTTTGAAATATTAGTTGCATTTGTTGTACTTGTTAAATTTATTTTAGAAGCTCTTAATGGAATGTAATCTGAAATAATAGAACCACTTTCATTTGTATATGAAAAAATAATCTCATCACTTGCTTCTTTATATGTCATACCTGCATAATTAATACCATTCGTATTATCAATACCATTTACATACCTTTTTACTAAAAGACCACCATCTACACTTCCATTTGGACCACTATTAACAACAACAATATTGTCTTTTACTAAAAGTGTTTCTGTATCAACAGTAGTAGTCGTACCTAATACAGTAAAATTACCATTAATACTTACATTACCATTTACATTTAAATCCTTTGCTATACCTACACCACCTCTTACAACTAAAGAACCATTACTATAATTACTAGAATTATTAGTACATACAATTTGCACTTGATTACTAGCATTTACATTGAGATTTCCAAAAGTATCTCCTCCAATAGACTGATTATAATTGTTTCCAAAAGAAACAAATTTATTAACAGGTATAGTAACATAAGTACCTGGATTTAATGTTAAATCAAAAGATGAAGTTAATAATAATCCATTACTAATGTTGGAATAAATACGTTGTAAACCTGTGGCACCAAACTTAATACCATTATTAACAGGAATAACTAGATCTAAGAATGCTCCAGGAGTTATGTTAATATTATTTCCAGCTACAATATTAAGATCATTATTTAAATTTGCACTAATCTTTTGATTAACATTGTAAAATGATATAGGAATATCTAACGGTAATAATACTTTACAATTTGTACCAGGATTTAATTGAATATCTTGTTGACTCGTAACAATCATATTATTTAAACCATCTGCATAAATTTTTTCATTAGGAGTTGAAAATGTAATAGGAATTTGATTGGGAATATTTATTTGTTTTCCAGCATTTAAATAAAAATTAACATGTCCTCCACTATAAATATTAATATCATTAGTTGCATTATTAGCTGATATACTCTGAGTAGTACTACCAAGATGAATACTTTTATTAAATGGAAGTCTAACACCATTTGAAGGCGTAAGATTAATATCTTCTACACTTGTTATTTCTAAATTATTAGTTGTTTGATTTGTAAAAAAGGAATTATGTTTAGTATTATTCGATCCTTGTAAAAAAATCTTTCCATTACTATAAATATCTTTATTAATACCCATACCACCTGATATAACTAATGCACCATTTGTAATTCCAGTACTTTGTGTAGTAGAACTTATAAATGTATCAATTGAAATTGTATTTCTCGATTCAATTCTGTTTGTTGTATTATTCCAAATCATAATACCATTTGATACTGGTGCATCTTCTCTAATAGTAACGGGTTTAAGAGCACTTACAACACCTGCTCTTAATGTACTATCACTTTCATTATATACAAATCTATAATTCTCAAGTGTACCTCTTTCAATTTCTATACCAGATTGATTTAATGTAACACCTGCGCCTGTTTCAAGACGATTTAATAAAAGTATGTTATCTTCAAATTCTACAATATTAGTATTAAGGATAGTTGTATTTCCATGTACATATAAATTACCTTCAACTGTAGCATCACCTGTTAATTGTAAATTGGCAAAAGTAGGAGAATCATTGTTTTTAACACCTTGATTAAGATATCCTTCGTGTTGTGCTATACGTCCATAAACATTTTGATAAATAATTTTATTATTAGATATGGGTTTAGACATACTACCAGTACACTATTACTTATTAATTATAAAAAAATTAAATATAATTAATTTACGAGTTGTTAATTCTTTATATAATAATATTTTATTGTATATTTATAATGTTAACTCTTATAATCATATTTATATTAATATTTATCTTGTTAAGTATTTGGTTATTTTTAAGAATACATTATATACCCATAATAATAATTTCTTTAGAAAAATCACAAGATCGAAGAGATAGATTAAAAGATATATTAAAAGATATTGATTATAAAATATTTAATGCTGTAGATGGTAAAAAGGAAACTGAATATATACAAAAATTAAAAGAAAAACATGTTATAGAAAATACATTAAATCCAGGCCAAACAGGATGTTTACTAAGTCATATTACATTATGGGAAAATTTTATACAAAAAGATAAAGAACATGTATTAGTATTAGAAGATGATATATATATAAATTCTATTTTTAAAGATTTTATAAAAACACATGTTAAATTCCCTGATGATTTTGATATAATATTTTTAGGTCATTGTTTTGAAAGTAAAAGTGACGAAAGTGAAAATGTTTTAAAATATAAATTACATAAAAGTGTTTGTCCACGTTGTACACATGGTTATATTATTTCAAAACAAGGTGCTAAAAAATTTTTAGATTATTTTTATAATAATAAAGTTGATTTACCAATTGATGAAATGTTATGTAGAATAATTAATGAAAAAAAATTAAATTCATATTCTCTTTATCCAACTATTGTAAATCAAGCTTGGCAAGAAGAAAATGTTTTACCAATTCCATCTACTATAAATTAACTAAATTAACTTATTTTTAAAAATTGAAAAAAAAAGTTAATTAACTAAAAAATATTAGAATGTCAAAAAAGACAATAGAACAAAAATATCAAAAATTATCTCAACGAGAACATGTTCTCGTTCGTTCTGGAATGTATATTGGTAGTATTGCTAAAACTAATGAAGAGCAATGGGTTTTTGATGTTACACAAAACAAAATGATTAAAAAATTTGTTGAATTCTCTCCTGGGTTTTTAAAAATTTTTGACGAAGTGTTAACTAATGCTACTGATCACGTGACTAGAGATCCAACTGTTACTACAATTAAAATCGATTATGATAAAAAAACTGGAGAAATTAGTATATGGAATAATGGTTCAGGTGTTCCAGTAGTATTACATAAAGAACATAATTTATATGTTCCTGAATTAATATTTGGACACTTACTATCAGGTAGTAATTATGACGATAATCAACAACGAACTGGTGCAGGATTAAATGGTCTGGGAGTTAAGCTCACTTCTATTTTTTCAAAAAGTTTTACAATTGAAACGATAGATAGTGATAATAAAAAGAAATTTGTACAAGAATATACTGAAAATATGTCTAATAAAACGGCACCAAAAATTACATCAAATAGTTCTAAAAGTTATACAAAGGTGACATTTATACCAGATTATAAACGTTTTAATATGAAAGGGTTGGAAGATGATACTATTTTATTAATTAATAAACGTGTTTATGATTGTATGGCTTGTACTAATAAAAATGTAAATATTTATTTAAATGGAGAAAAATTAAAAGGAAAATCCTTTTCTGATTATACAAAATACTTTTTTGATGAAGATAAATACAAAGTATTTTATGAAAGTGATGTTCAAAAAATTAAAGGAACAGAATTTATTTGGGAATATGCTATTATCCCACATTCTCATTTTGAACAAATTTCATTTGTAAATGGAAATGCTACAGTACAAGGTGGAAAACATGTAGATTATATTTTATATCAAATTGTAAATAGATTAAAAGAAATGTTGGAAACCAAGAAAAAGTTGAAAGATGTCAAGCCAAGTTTTATAAAAGATCGTTTATTTTTATTTTTACGTACAACAATAGTAAATCCTAGTTTTAATAGTCAAACAAAGGAAATGTTAACAACACCATCAAAGGATTTTGGTTGTAAAGTAGAAGTATCAGATAAATTTATAGAAAAAATATGGAAATCATCTATTATTGAAGATATTGTTGAATTTTGTAAAGTAAAAGAATCTTTGGAACTTAGTAAAAATACAGATGGGAAAAAAAAGAATAAAGTATATATTCCAAAATTAGAAGATGCTTTATGGGCGGGTACAGCTAAATCAGATCAATGTACATTAATTTTAACAGAAGGGTTATCAGCTATGACTTTTGCAATGTGGGGTCGAAGTGTTGTTGGACCTGAACGTTATGCTATTTTTCCGATGAAAGGTAAAGTCCTAAATATTCGTGATGCTACTATGTCACAATTAATGAACAATGAAGAAATTAATAATCTTAAACAAATTATTGGATTACAAAATAACAAGGAATATAAAAATACATCTGAATTAAGATATGGTAAACTACTAATTTTAACAGATGCCGATACCGATGGATCACATATCAAGGGATTAATTGTAAATCTTTTTCATTGTTGGTGGCCAAGTTTAATAAAACTTGACTTTATTCAAACTTTACGAACGCCTATTATAAAGGCTATTAAAGGTCAAAAGGTGATTGAATTTTATACAGAACAAGATTATAATAAATGGAAAGAAAACAATGGTTCTACAAAAGGTTATCAAATAAGATATTTTAAAGGTTTAGGAACATCTAAAAAAGAAGATGCAAAAGATACATTTAAAAGATATGAAGAATTAAAAGTGGATTATTATTATAAAGACAAAGGTTGTGATGAGGCAATTTTATTAGCATTTGAAAAAGATAAAAATATTAAATCATCTAAAACAGATATAACATCTGAGGATTCAAATACAGAAGTTAAAATATTAAAATGTTCAGATAAAAGAAAAAGGTGGTTAGGACAATATGATAAGGATTCTTATATAGATGTCAAGGAAAATAAAATTAGTTATCAAGATTTAATCAACAAGGAACTAATTCATTTCTCTATATATGATAATATGCGTTCGATTCCAAGTATCTGTGATGGATTAAAACCAAGTCAAAGAAAGATTTTATATTACATGTTGAATAAAAATATTACAAAGTCTATTAAGGTGGCTCAATTATCAGGTTATGTATCAGCAGAAACAGGTTATCATCATGGAGAAATGAGTTTGCAACAGGCAATTATAGGAATGGCACAAAACTTTGTGGGAAGTAATAATATTAACTTGTTATATCCGGATGGTAATTTTGGTAGTAGATTAAATGGTGGTAAAGATGCAGCTAGTCCTAGGTATATTTTTACAAGATTAGATGATGTATCATTAAAAATATTTAATGAAAATGATTCTACATTATTAAAATATTTAAGTGATGATGGAACGCCTATTGAACCAGAATGGTATTTACCGGTTATACCTATGGTATTAGTAAATGGTTGTGAAGGTATTGGAACAGGATATTCTACTTTTATTCCTCCATATAATCCTAAAGATATCATTTCAAACTTACTAAGAGTATTAGACGGTAATGATCCTTTAAAAATGATTCCATATTTTCGTGGATTTAATGGAATTGTAGAAGAAGTAAAAGATGTAGAAGGAAGTTATTTAACAAGGGGTAAATGGGAAAGATTATCGGATAATCAAATTAAAATTACTGAATTACCTGTTGGAATGTGGGTCACAGTATACAAAGAATTTTTAGAATCATTAATAGTTGATAATTCTAGTAAAAAGAAGGATTCTGCTAATATAAAAAAGAGACCAAACAAAATTGTATTAAAAGATGTTAAAAATAAAACAAAGGATGAGAACGATGATATTTGTTTTATAGTGGAATTTAAATCATCTGAAGATTTAAATAGTTTAATCAAAACGGGTACATTAGAAAAGGAATTAAAATTAATCAAGACGTTTAGTACAAATAATATGTATTTATTTGGAGAAGATTTAATTTTATCAAAGTATGGTGATCCAAATGATATCTTGTTAGATTTTTATGACATTCGTTTAGATTATTATGTAGCGCGTAAAGAATATATGACAAAGAAATTAGAGAATGAATTAGCATTATTAAAGGCCAAGGTGAGATTTATAGAAGAGTATATTACAGGTAAATTGGATATAAATAGAAAGTCGAGAGAATATATAAATGAATTATTAGAAAAAGGTGGTTATCCTAAATTTGGTTATGAAAACAGTGAAGTAAAATCATATGATTATTTAGTGAGAATGCAAATTGTTTCATTGACCGGTGAAAAAATAGATGAATTAAATAAACAAAGAGATGAAAAACAGAGACAGTTAAATAATATTAAATCAAAGACAGAAAAAGATTTATGGAGACAAGATTTACAAGATATCTTAAAAATGATTTAAAAATTATAATATTTTATTATATATATATAAAATGTTATATTCATTATTACTATTAACTTTTGGTATATATTTAGGACAAGAATATCCTATACCATCTATTAAAAACAATTTACTTTTATTGTATACACTTTATAAAAAAGAAAAAGAAGAAGATATCGTAAATGTATATAAACCTGGGTATAGTGATAAATTGTTGGATATGTTAAGAAAATATATTGCTTAAACGCAAAAATGCGTTCAGTGAATTATTTGAACGCGCGCGGTAAATGTATTTAAAAACATATTTTTTTAATATACTAATGAATCCCATATATATTATTGACTTTTTTAATATTTTTTCTGATTATCGCGAAATGAAATATAAAAAATTAAACATAGACTTTCATTCCCTTAAACATTCTAATAAAGAACAAGATACAACAGATTTTTTTGACATCTTTTTCACTAAATATATACAATACGCTAATATTAAATCACATAATAAATTTATTTTTATTATGAAAAAATTAAATAACTCTGAAAATCTTTTACAACAAATCTTGATCAAATACTTACATATAAATATACAATTTATTATCATCGAAGAAAAATACTCTAATAGCATACTTGATAAAAATAAAGATGACTTTTTATGCCAATATTTCTTCTGGTATTTTAGACAACAAAGTAACTGCTTCCTCATATCTAACGACAAATACCGTGACAAACATAGTTATATTAATCTTTTTAATTTTGACATTTCTTTAACTACCCTTATATATAACCACTCTACACATTCTTTACAAAAAAAATCATCCTTTATTAATGCAACTCAAGATATACCATTTTTAAATAATTACAACCCCATAAAACGCTCATCTATTCCCAAACACAAATTATCTCTTATCATTTAATCCCAAATTATCTCTTATCATATTATCTCTTATCATTTGATCCCAAATTATCTCTTATCATTTAATCCCAAATTATCTCTTATCATTTAATCCCAAATTATCTCTTATCATTTGATCCCAAATTATCTCTTATCATTTAATTTTTTATAACCAAGTTAAAAATTTTTGATATATAATCATAAAAATAATTTTTTGAAAAAAAACTGTAAAGTTTTTTTTTCAACACTTTCTTTTCTTCTATGTACTCTTTAAATTCTTTTGATTGTAATACATTATATAAATTATACATAGTATCTTTATTTCCATATATTATATCATGTTGTTTATAAACATATAATATGTCGTTTTCTATTGGATAAATTATTTCAAAATTATCTTGTGTTATAAGATATAATGGATTAAATTGTATTATAACATCTATATTTTTATTATTGATTGTCATGCAAACATTTAAAAAAATTAAATGTAAATTGTTTATTAAATTTTCATACATCTCTATTTCATTATTTTTTTTAACATTTTTTATACTACATATATCACTTGTTATTCTACCACCTTTTGTTAATATATTTATATCATTCATTTTTACAAAATTATAAAAATTTATATAATTATCATCCTTAATTTCATCATTACAATATTCTTCAAATGTTATTTTATGACAAGGAAATAAACATATATTAGGCTTTTCTATATTTATATTCTTATGTTCATATATACCATTTTCTATCATATTAAAATAACTCAATAAATTACAATCTATATCATCATGATTATAACATGTAGAAATTTTTTTAATAATTTTGTTATATGATAAAATATTATCCAATACTTCTTTAATATTATCTATTTTTATATTAATAACAAATTGACTTATTTCCTTTATATTATACATCTTTATAATATTGCTTAAACTTGTTGTATATACTTCTTCTCTTGATGTAAAGGCATTAGGTTTTTCTAATACTATATGATTATCTTTTGATGTATATAAAACAACTTGTCTTGAAATATTTGAACCCATTGGAATTTTAGATATAAAAGTTATCTTTTCTTTTTTTATTTTATCTATAAATCTTTTACGAGGCTCTATCAATATTATTTTATTATCAAGAATTGATTGCTTTGTATCAAACCCATATATAATAGTATATTTATTCATTAATTAATATATTTAGCCAAGAATAAAAATAAAAAATATATCTTCATTATAAATAATGAATGAAATTCCTTCTATATTATCATTACACAAAGAAAAATCTAGTCAAGAAAATTCTAAAAATGATATTTATAGTATAGTTTTAAACAAATGTATAGATAAAATTAAATATACAAATAAACATACTGATCAAACATACATTGTTTTTGATGTACCTAATATTCTTATTGGGTATCCTTCTTATAATTTTAAATCTTGCATATTATTTTTAATTAATCAACTTTCTAAACACGGATATATGATAGAATTTATACAACCATGTCAGTTGTATATTGATTGGGCACAAAAAAATAATATTATTTATAGTAATCAAGAAGTATCTTCTTCCACAAAATTAAAATCTCAAACTAAAACACTTTTAGAAAAATTTCCCAATACATCAAAAATTGAATATATCTTTGAAGATAACACTATACCTGAATATAATTTTTCTAAAAAACTATTAAAAAAAAAACCTAAAAAATAAATTTATTTATGTGTTATATATATGAATCAAAATAATATTAATGATTTTTTAATTATCGATAATTACACTACTAAAAATGGTGATATAACGGAATTTAAAGAATTAGATGGTAAAATTCTTATTAAACAATTTTCTGGTATTAATACAGATAACTTTGTCTTAAAAAAATCTAATGATATACGTCTAGAATTCTCATTTTTCAAATTAAATGGTATTTATTATATTAATTTATGTGGACATCATATTATTGATTATAAAAAATTTATTCGTATTCAAAAAATCTCTCAAGTTGATGAAAATGTAATTATTAAAAATACCTACTTTGATGACATCTTAATACCTAATTGTGATATAGATCTTGTTAGAAAATCTCTTGTTATTATGAATAAATGGATAAAATCCAAAAGCTCTGTTTTTAAAGATATACTGTATTATATCATCGGTTAAATATATAAAAAATTGAAAAAATTATGAAAAAAACAATTATTTGATGGACCCACAAGACGTTTTTTTTACTTGTCAATTGGAACAATTGAAATTACAAAGAGATCAATTATTCCAAGAATATATTGCATTATTAACATTTGACCCTGTTTTTCATAGAGAAATATATGTAATTGAAATTCCCAAACTTAAACTAAAATTACAAAAAATCAAAGTTGAACATAATCATGTACAATTTTTATTAACTCAACAATTCTTACAATGTGCAAATATCAATGATAAAAACCCATGGACAGAATCTGAAGAACAATTATTGGTATTAGAATCTTTTATTAAAAAAACAGATATACGAAAAATATCCAGATTACTTGTTCGAACACCTTATTGTATTAATAAAAAAATTAAAGAAATTGAAACATTTTACAACTTTAACTTTATTATCTCTGAAAACTTTGAAAATGAACTAAAAAATAATTATATTCTCATCAAAAATAATCAAGATTATCTTTATCAATTCTCTAGTAAATGTAAACGCTCTCCTCTTATTATACTTGATAAAATTAAACATATTGAAAAAGAAAACGAAACTAATGCATTACTTGCACTTTTAAAATAATTTATATTTAATCTTTCTTGATTTAAAATTATAATCCTTTTATAATAAAATATGATGTTATGACTCTTCTTTCTAATGTAGAAATCAAAATATTGAAAACACATCTTGAAAGTTTACAAAAAGAAAAAAAAACATTAAAACAAATTTTAAATACAATTGCTAAACAATATGAAAGTCAATTAAAATTACTCAACGAAATTATCCAATGTCAAGAAGATATTGAAGATTATAAAAAACAATACTATATTATTACAATTTACAATAAAGAAATTGGTTCACATATATTAAAACAAGTTGATCAAAAATACGATTTTAAAAAAATTTCGTTTTTTAAAAAATTTCAAAACAATATTATTAACATTCTTTTAAAAAAAAACATATATCATAATAACAATTAATAAAATTACAAAATGCATTGAATATATACTTCGTTTATAACCATCTCTATCATATCCGAAACCATATTCTCTATGTTTTCCACTTGGTTTAAAAATAGCATTTGGTTTTAAAATATATAAAATTATAATAATACCTATAACATATGGTATTTTATTCTGTACATCAGCTGATATTTTCATTTCTCATATATATAAAAAATAAATAAAAATAATTTAAATTTATTAATTAATATATATTAAACAATTTTTTGGTATTAATACAGATACCTTTGCAAAAAACACCATGTAAATTAAAAAATATAAATCCAGTAATATATATTTAAATAGTATATTATTAAAATCTTTTTTGTTACATATATAATAATGAGTGCTCCATCCCCTTCATCACCCGCACCTTCTCCTCAAACTAAATTTCACCCAAGTAATTTTGAAACTCCTAATGGAGATCTTCCTTATAATCAACGTATATTATTTGATCAAGATGCTAATAAAGAAGAACTTATTGGAACACCAGGTGCATATAAAATCACTATTGATGACAAAAATATTTCTAAAAACAATACTAAACAAGTCTTTAAAAACCAATATTCTGATACGTTGTTAACTCAAATGTTTTTTTCCCAAACAAATGTTGAAAATATTCAACAGCTTTTACGACTTTTTATCTATAAAAAAACAAATATTATTATTGACAAACAATCATATAACGAACTCTTGACTATTATGCGATCAATCTTTTTAGAATATAGTTCTCATCCACCTATTATTGAATCTAATATGTCAGATTCTGAAAAAAGTACTATTTTACCTCTTTATACAAAAGAAGTTTCTCGTCTTAATGAAATTGTTGTAAATGATGTTGTACCACGTGTACAATCACAACTCATTCAATATATTAATTATATTAAAGATATTAGTGAATTACCTAAACCTATTGAACGATCAACTAATGTATCTAATTCTGGAAAAAAACAATATAGAAGTGTTACTCAAGTTTTAACTGGAGGACAACTTTAAAAAATTATATTTTTATTAATATATAAAACTATAATTTACAACTTACTATTTTCTAATTTATAAAAACTCCACAATTCATCTCTTCTATGAGGAGGTGAATTCATAATATTTGACAAATTGTTTTTTATACAATAATACAAATTATAATCAAACTTGACTATATTACCTTTTTTATAAGCTTTGTTTATACTCCATAATGTAATATCGTTTTCTAATTCCACTAATATTTTATCATCCGTCCATAAAATTCTATTTGTTTGACTAGGATTTCCATATTCTATAAATGATTCATGTGACTGAATACATTTATAATATATATTATTATATACTACTTTATCTCCTTCCTTATAATGTTTATTTAAACGCCACTCTATAAACATTTATATTTAATTATATATATAACTGATTTTAAATAGCTTTTACTTTTGTATAATATGAATAATGAATATTTTCACCTCCTCTTTCAACGTCTTTACTTGTTGCTTTTTTAGAAACTTTGTATTTATACGTTTTATGCGCCGATCTTGACGTTGTTTCTCTTATATGAATTTCTAATGTCATTGCACCCTTTCCACGCATTGATCTATATGCTTGAGAAAATGCTTTATGTGCAGCTGCTGATGGCATTTCACTTATATAACGTCCACCTGAAATACGTGATTTTTTACCACTTTTATAAATTGCCTCAACTGTAAAAGATCTTGGCATTATATAATTTATCAATAAAATAATTATACTAAATTCTCCCTTAATTCCCTTATTTCTTCTCTCAATTCCTTTATACATTCTAATAATATCACATTTACTTTTTGATAATCTAATGTATAATAACCATCTATATCAGGACGTCTTAATAATTCTGGAAAATATTCTACAAAATCTTGTGCTATAAACCCAATATGTTTATCTTCTGAATTAGAATACTTGTAATTAAATTTCACGCCTCTTATATTATCTATTTTATCCAACATCTTTTCATTGACATCCTTTATATTTACTATATTTTCTTTTAATCTTATATCTGAAGAACTTGTTAATGTACCTCCAACAAATATATCCTTTGATATACTTACTCCTCCTAATACTGTTAAACTTCCTCCTGTACCAACACCCGTAGCATTTGTTGTATTTGTTATCAAACATCTCCCTGACGTAATATTTCCATTTATCGATATATCTGTACCATAAAACCCGGAATTTATAATACTAATTGATTGAATACCATATTGATCATTACCACCACCACTATTTGCCACTTGAATAATTCTTAAAAATATATTTGAACCCTTGGCTCCAGCAGGTAATACTAATGTAAATGTAGTCCAAGATGCCGAACCCGTACTTAAAATTATTATCCCCGCTGATGTATAATTAATTCCATCACTACTATATTGCACTGCTATATCTTCTCCACTCTCAGGTCCTTCACCTCCATTAGAATCGTTACCAACAATAGCATATAAATTTATATATACAGCATTAGTTAAATTTAATGCTTTTGTTTGAATGTAACGTGTACCAGTACCACTAAAAAGTATATATTTTCCACTGTTTGGAGGTAAAAAACCAGTATTATTACCAGTACCACTTCCTGCAACAGCTAATGTAATCGTACTTAAACTATTAATAATAGATCCTGTACCAATTGATGAAGCCAAAGAAACATCTTCTGAAATAGTAGATCCTGTAGTATTAAGCCACATTGCATTATTTACTACTAGTCCTCCTAATGTCACATTTGTACCTACAATGTTCGTTACTGTACTATTTGTTGCAAATAATCCACCTGATGTTACACTTGTTGTAGCACGCAATGTACCACTTACATCTAACTTCGCACCTGGAGAGGTAGTGCCTATACCTACATTTCCTCCTCTTGGTAATAATGACAATGGCACAAATGCGCCATTTTTAGTCGATTGTATCCATGTCACATCTCCTGTACCATCCGCTCCTAGATATAATGACGCCGTCGTAATTCCATTACTAGATAATATTTGTATACCACTAACACCCGATTCATTAGTAGAAGGAGGTGTACTAGCAACAATTGTTAATCGAGAATTTCCTACAGTTGCACCTATACCAACATTTCCATTAGATGTTACAATAGGCCCTATCGTATTTGCATTAAATGTTGCATTCAAAGAACCATTCGATATTATCAAAGATGTCGCAGTTATATTTGTTTGTAAAACATTTGTCGAAGTAATATTAACAGTTGTTAACGTACCTCCTACAAATAAATTTTGAGAAAGATATACATTTGAACTAGAAATCGTCGTTGAATTGATCGTATTAAATCCGCCTAAATTTGACTCAATTGTTCCTGTACTAATACTCGTTGTCGCTAAAAGCATCCCTGTTGTTAAACCAGTTGATAAATTCAAAGTCGCACTACTGATATTTGTACCAACTACATTTGTCCCAGTCACATTCGTCGCAAATAAACCACCTGATGTAACACTTGTTCCTACTAATGTCGATCCACTTACCATTCCTGACACAGCTAAACTACTCGCTGATATCAATTGAGCAGATAACATACCAGTTGATACTACTAACCCACCTAATGTCGCTGTCGTCCCTACAATATTTGTCACTGTACTGTTTGTAGCAAATAAACCACCTGATGTAACACTTGTTCCTACTAATGTCGATCCACTTACCATTCCTGACACAGCTACTGTACCACCTGTTATTGTCGCTCCA
>Ga0114980_10000357_pt1 | contig 32984 bp, 29 predicted proteins | sample S_140806_EF_Meta_FD_87018 | JGI IMG/M metagenome (GOLD analysis project Ga0114980, IMG submission 87018) | Freshwater microbial communities from Lake Simoncouche, Canada to study carbon cycling - S_140806_EF_MetaG | ecosystem: Environmental > Aquatic > Freshwater > Lake | place: Lake...
CATTCCGTGTGCATATTTAAAGCCTTCCAGAATCTGAGTGAACATGGGAACAGCACGATCTGCCGGAATTGGTCCCGATATATTGCGGATATATTCATCCAATGGAGTTCCCTCCACATATTCCATAATCAAAAACAATCCATCTGGCGCTTCCAAATAATCATACAGTGTAACAATGTTCGGATGCTGCAAATGCGCCATCGTACTCGCTTCGTTCTTGAAACGTGTACGAATGCTTTGATTGTTGACCAATTGAGCATGCAACGCTTTTATGGCCACTTTGCGACCGAGTTGCACGTGCTCTGCCAGGTACACGTTACCCATCCCTCCTTCACCAAGGAGCGATTTGATTTCGTAATTGAGGATTTGTTTGCCTATCATAAGTATAAGGGGTTATTGCATTCTGAATCGAGTAGCGAAATTAGAAAATCCAGTAGCGGAAATTGTCCAGAATTTGGAAAATATACGTTCTAGATCCTAGTTACTCCTACAGCGAGCAACAGTAATGCCAAGGTCACAAACATAACACAAATAGTGCCCGCAAAGCCGGTTCTGCTGTTCGCAAACAATGATCTCCAAAAAGATGATAAAAAGGAATCTCTCCCTTAGTGCCAATAGCGCAAGAATATACTGTAAACTTTTTCACGCCGGGATTCTATATACTACAACATCCGAAGTAACGACTAGTGCTTCGTGTATTAGACAAAAGTTAGTGTTGATTTATAGTAAAGGCTCTTTAACAATTCAGACTAGCCAGCTGAAAAAAATATATTGCTCAGCACCCCACATTCAGTATTCTGGTCCAAAAAGCATACTCTTAATAAAATAGCTATATTTCGACATTGACTACTACAATAAAGAGTGGCTGTGCACATATGTTAGCTATTCAGTCATGCTCTAACAGAATGAAACAATACTGCCCTTTCCAATGGGAATTATCAGACTCTTACTCGCAATAGCAGTACTGGTTACGCATAGTGAAACATTATTCGGCCTACACATGACCGGTGGTACTGTTGCCGTGCAAGCATTCTACATTGTTTCCGGATTCTACATGGCGTTGGTATTGGAAGAGAAGTATCTCAAGATTCAAAACGGATACACACTTTTTATCTCCAATAGATTCCTTCGTCTCTACCCTGCATACTGGGTGGTTTTGATCATGACCATTGCCATCAGTGTAATAGCAGGCCTTACGCTTGGGAGCTATTTCAAAATTGCGCCATACACGAGTGGTCCCCATTTACATTGGAGCACGTACCTGTATCTAGCTGTTTCCAATGCGGGGATTTTCGGTCAAGACATGGCCATGTTTACTTGCTTTGATGGGAATGGAGCACTACACTTTGTAAAGAATTTTAGCGATTGCGATCCACGCGTGCATCAGTATCTTTTCATACCTCAAGCGTGGACCATCAGCCTGGAATTGATGTTTTATCTGATTGCTCCATTCTTGGTTCGCCTTAAGTCTGGCATGCTTAGCATAATCGCTGCCGCCTCAATTGCGGCGCGTATTTTTGCCGTCTACCACGGATATGATGAGGATCCGTGGACCTATCGCTTCTTCCCGTTCGAACTACTTTTCTTCGTGGCAGGAATTCTCTCTTGGCGCCTATTCAAAAAAATAGAGATGCATCCTGTATTACCAAAAATGGGATGGGCTGCAATGATCATTTTCCCGTTGGTCATTCTTGCCTTTCATGAGATTTCCTTCGATGGATTCAGGTGGATTTTCTATGCGGCTTTCGCCATTGCATTGCCCGGCATATTTACAGTGACCAAAAACAGCTCCATTGATCGGTACTTAGGAGAATATTCCTACCCAATTTACATCAGTCATTTGCTGCTGCTATTTGCTGCTACAAAAATCATTAGCAAGTTCGGCTTGTCAATAGATTGGACTGCCGAAATAGCTCTAGTGCTCACAATGATCTTTTGTTTTCTGATGATACGATACATTACCAATCCGATCGAGAAATTTAGAGTGAAGCGCGTCAAGGGCAGGCAATAGATTTAGAGAGTTCTACTTTACATTTCCCCTGATAAGAAACCTTTTGCTAGCTAATTGCAAGAGTAAACCAAGCAGTATTTTATTTTCACGAACACCTAACTTTCTTCTTTCGTATTAGACTCCTGAACATTTTTACCATTTACAAAATGTTCTACATCCAATTTTCTTGTTAGCACAAATTTATAATCGCCTAATACCAAAGCGCAAATTTAATCAACTATTAAACGGAGTTTAGGTTAATGCTTCAGATCAGGGTGGCACTACTCGCTCCAAGTGCGTACTATTCGTTGCACGACAAATATTGGATATTCGCTAATTGCAGGTGTTAAGTAGTACAATTATTCCAATAATCACCAGAAATATTGTAAAACCAGCGACTAATATTTTCATAATTGTAGAGTTCTCTAGGCCATCACCTTTTTCATAGTACCGTGCTACATCAAAATCATAAACTAGATTGAGTCTATGCAATCGAAATTCCCCACATACTATTTCTAGCTGATTATTTAGTCTGCTGTCAAATCCAGCATTTATTAACTCTTCCGCACCTATAGTATAATTTCCATTTTGACACCATTCATCAAGCGTGGCTGTTAATCTTGCACTAATCTCAGTATCCTTCAAATAATCAACAACACTCCACTCAATACTCTGACCCCAGGCTATAGCCTCTGCTTGCTGCTCTATATCCTGATACGGATGTAGAGTTTTCTTCGTTATACTTTTTAGTTCATCAAAATCACTTAACCATTCATTACAATCCTGAAATCTCAAATTCCTATCCTTATCGCACGCCTTTTGTATCATCGGCCAATACTTGCTGTTTATCTCCGGCAAGGGCTCCGTTACAATTTTCCCGGGAATGAGGAACCACGATTCCGAGTCGGCATCATAAGGGCTTTTTCCGGTGAGAGCGTAATACAGCGTAACACCCAACGAATAAATATCCGTACGATGATCAATACTCTTCTCTCCTTTTACCTGTTCCGGACTCATATAAATCGGCGTACCCATGAGCGTGCCGGTCTGCGTCATTTCATTTCCCTCGCCGAAAATTTTCGCAATACCAAAGTCGAGTATTTTAACACGGCCATCGGGTAGAATAAAAATATTCGACGGCTTGATATCGCGATGAGCAATTCCTCTTTCGTGTGCAAACAACAACGCGTCGAGTATCTGTGTAAAAACAGATTGTACTTCTGAATCCGAGAGAGGACCTTTGTTCTTTATTCGATGGCCCAAATCTTCGCCCTCTAAATATTCCAGAACCAATGCAAGATAGTCAGGATGCTCCTCAAAATCTTTTACGTCAATAATCCCGGCGTGTTTAAGTGATGCTGTATGTACTGCCTCACTCTTAAAACGTTCCCTCACTTTTAAATTGGCAGTGAATTCAGGACGAAGAATCTTTATTGCAACCTTGGAATTCAACGTTTCGTGGACCGCCTCATAAACAGTGGCCATTCCGCCCTCACCAATTAAACGCGTAACTCTGTACTTTCCGATCAGTTTATCAATAAACATTTTTGAGGATTTAAAACAAACATAATAAAATCAGCATCCTCCACCGCGAGGATCATAATCTGTGTACTCAATTTCAGAGCGATCAGCTTCTCTATAACTTATTATCTTTCTTTCAGAATTAATTATGATCTCAACTTGTACTTTGCAATTTTGCCATTTATCCTTTTTTGCCCGATAGCAGGTAAAGTCAATCCACACGAGACACACACGCTCATCACCGGAAACGTATGATGTGAAAGTTGAATTATCCACTACTGTTGAGCCGTCACGGTAATCGCCGGGATGATCAAAAAAATACTGAACAGAATCTGAGCTGATATTTTTAATCTGTATGTATTGCCTTACCATTGGCGCAAAATAGTTAGGCGCATATACCCTGCCTTCGTTAGTAGCTTGAAAGTAATTGTCAATTGTATTTCTGCAGGCGCTTTCATCAGGAACTTGTGCAACAACGCTAGCAGTAGGTTTCGCATCCGTTTCCTCCTTTTCTGAAATCAGTTCATAGGAAACAAATGCCAAGGTCAGTAGCACAATTACCGAAAGGGCTATCAGGATAACCTTCTTGGAATCACGCTTTTCATTAGGAATTGCAGGTGAAACCGTGTTTCGAGCTTTCTCATTAATCGCTTCAGCAGGCGTAACAAAACCCTGTTGCATAGGTGGAGCTGTTAGACTAACTATAAATTCTCCGCAGTTGGAGAATCGATGATTGGGGTCTTTCTCTGTTGCTTTCTTAACAACACTATCCAAAGCAGCAGGTACTCCGGGATAAATACTGCTGGGAGGTGGAAGCGGTTCGTGCACAATCTTATTGTATACTTCAAACTCAGTTGTCATTCCGTCGTAAGGACAAACTCCGGTAAGCATTTGAAAAAGTGTAACACCCAACGCGTAGATATCCGAGCGAATATCGATTTCCTTACCTTGAACTTGCTCAGGACTCATGTAATACACGGTTCCCATTTGGGTGCCGGTCTTGGTGAGTTTGTTTCCGGCTTCACTCAGCATTTTCGCAATACCGAAATCGAGAATCTTCACGCCGCCATCTTTGGTAATCAAAATATTAGATGGCTTTATATCGCGATGAACAATACCTTGACCGTGTGCATAAAAGAACGCAGATAATATTTGCTGCATAAACGTAATCGCACTCTCTGCCGGAACAGGGCCGGAAACTTTCCGAATATAATCATCTAGTTCAATGCCTTCCACATATTCCATGATGAGGTAAAGTCCATCGTCATCTTCAACATAATCATAGAGCGCAACAATGTTGGGGTGCTGAAGGTGTGCCATGGTGCTGGCTTCATTCTTAAACCGCGCCCTTATGTTTTCGTTACGCGCCAGTTGCGGCAACAGCGACTTGATAGCAACGTTTCTTCCCAGCTGAGTATGCCGTGCAAGATATACATTACCCATTCCTCCCTCTCCAATGAGCGAGAGAATTTCATACTGCTGTATTCGTTTACCGATCATCATGGATACTTATCGATTTAAATAAAAAAAAGCACGACTGATCTGTGCACTCGTAACTCCACGCTCATCTACAGGCGAAACAAAACCACCGGCTACATAATATTCTCCAGAAGTCAGGCCTTGCACTGCATACGTTTTGAAATTACCGGGAACCTCCTTGACGGAAATTATTTCCTCATATATAAAATCATTAGTAGCATCATCATATACCAACAATGATTCCTTCGTACTTGAAAGTTCAGTATAAGTGCTAATTCCTGTTGTGTATTTCAAACGATACATTGAAATTGTACCATGACGCTCTGAAACAAAAGGATGATCTGCTGTAGCACGCACCGTGTGATGCGTAGTATGCACTTCCAAAAGATTAGTGTGCCACTGCTCCGAAAACGAAGTCACATTCCCAGTTGTCTTATTCCATCGCGCATCATCCGTACTCATAATGGCTGACCCTTCGGTAATGCATTGAACCGGCAACTTCTGTCCTGGTGCTGCCATAACTTCTGTTCCTTCTGCAACACAACAGAGAACAAAATCAAGTTCAGAAATACCAACGTCATTCCATTTTTTCCCCGGATACGTTTCCATAATTTCAAAACGAAAGACATGCATTTTATCAAACTTCCACTCAAACGGCAGTTGAAATCCTTGTCCTTGCATTTTATCCTCAAGCAATAAATAGCACATCGGTTTTCTATCCATGAAAACCTTCATCTTTTTCACGCGTGCATTGTTGTAAAATGAACTTATTGAAGATTGATAACCATTGTAAATTACATTGACATTAACCGCTTTTACTTCGAAGAATTCACCTGCTTCAACAGAACTTCCTTCGACCCAAGCCGACATCGGATTACCGTCGACCAGATTACTCATTTCATAAGCGATTTTTCCTTGCGGAGCCAAAGCCGATGAAGTTCCAATCGGATCAATGTAACCCTGGGAACAATCATTATAGAAGAACCCCGGGCCACCATTCTGCACTGCATCTTCATTGTCTCGAGCTTCTATTTCCTTCCACTCTACATCATTGCCAGTGCCTTGCGCGTTCAGCACAGGAAGCTGGTCATCTTCCTGTGCTGAGACTCTGCTCGATTTATTATCTGACTTGGCAGAACTCGGTGTTTGATTCGGTTTATCCCCTTTGATCGCAGCTTCATTATTTCCGCAGGAATAAATACCCCCTGCCACCGCCATGGCAAGTGAAAAATAGTACAACTTCATTGTAATATAATCTCGTTGAAATCAGGTTAATTAAAAATCTCAAACCACAGCGATGTTGATGTTGGGGGCGACCACATGATGACGTAGCAAGACAGCTCAATATATTAAAAATTCGGGAAGTTAGGGTTGACACTCTTGGAGAGTGGGGCCTCTGCAAGGGTCCCCACCCTGAAAGGGATATAACCCTTTGAGGGTGCCACCCTGCAAGGGTTATATCCCTTTCAGGGTTAATATTAACTTTCAGTTAACCCAACCCGCAACTTTGGTAACATAGCCTTCATCTTGCCATAAACTCCATCAAACCTTGCAACTCTACTTTTGTATCGTAATGAAAAAATCACTCACACTCCTCTTCTTCTGCTTGCTTATCGGACATACTCTGATAGCAGGAAATCCAGGAGCTGGTGTGATGTTCGTTACCGGTAGCGTTACCGACAAATCTTCCAATGAAACACTTGCTGGAGTAGAAGTACGTGTAAAGGGAACAAACATTGTAACGTACACCGATTTTGACGGAAACTTTTATCTGCCGGAACTTCCAGCAGGAACATATACGCTTGAGTTTAATTACATCACCTATTCAGCTACATCCGTAGTTGCCGATGGATCAGATCTCGAGCCGGAATTAAGTGTTGCGCTTCAGCAACGATAAGCACTCTGATTAAGTAAGTGTTATAGGCTTCGATTCACGTCGGAGCTTTTTTTGCATTGTATGTAATTTTATTTCGCTGATCTACAGTTAATTAAGCTCAATGTTAACTTTAGGTTATAGCATTCTTATGCAAAAGTCAACGAAAGACTGATATTTGTTATGTGAAAGTGAACAAGTGAAGTATCAACCCATAAAACGAGGAATTATGAAAAGCGCCATCCTTATTTTTTTCCTACTGATTGGATCAGTTGCAGGAAATACCCAAAACATCAATTTGATGAATGGGAAATATGTTGATCAGAACGGAACAGTATTCTCTGGTAAGTACAATCAGAAGTACGAAAACGGAATGATAAAGGCCGAGTTTACCGTGAGTAACGGAGAACTTGAAGGCTTGGCTACCTATTACTACGAAAACGGTGCGAAAATGGAGTCAGGAAATTACCTGAACGGTGAACGCAACGGTATATGGGAAAGCTGGAACGCTGCCGGTGTAAAAATCAGTGAAGCATCATACAAAATGGGCGTGAAAGATGGTCTGTGGAAAGTTTGGGATGAAACTGGGAAGAAGCGCATGGAAATGCAATACACCGACGGACAGAAATCCGGCACTTGGAAAATGTGGGATGAAACTGGATTGCTCATCAGCGAAAGAAAATACACTGCGGGAACGTAGTCGTTACAAATTCTCCAAAACCAAAAAATCCTTCTGCAAACACAGAAGGATTTTTTTTAATACAGTAATTGACTTCTATGTCAATTAGGGTTCATCGTAACTAACTACAAGGCGTTCGCTTGTAGGATGCGCCTGACACGTTAGAATATAACCACTAGCCACTTCCTGCTCAGAAAGCGCATAGTTCATCGACATCGATGCTGTTCCTTCCATGATCTTGCCTTTGCAAGTACAACACACTGCACCTTTACAAGCGAAAGGAACATCCATACCTGCGTTCACTGCTGTATCCAATACAGTCTGGCCATCTGAAGAAAGATCAAACTCGCGCTCTTCGCCATCCAAAATGATGGTTACTTTACTCATCATCTTCCCACCGGGAGCAACCGTCTTATTCTCTGCTGCCTTCACTGCTTCAATGACTGCAGAGAAGTATTCAATATGCATTTTATCAGAAGCTACTTTCAATTCACCAAGAACTGCCTTCACATTTTCCATCATTGGCCCCGGACCGCAAATGAAGTATTCATTCTCGCTTGCAACACCAATTGTATTTTCAAATAGTCCGCGAATTTTTTCAGGGGTTAACATTCCTGTTTGCAAAGCTGATGTTCCTGCAGGTGGATTTTCCAATACGTGAACAACCTTCAATCGTGCCGAACTGTTCTTCTCCAATTCATCCAATTGGTTCTTGAAAATCACTGAAGCTGCATCTCTGTTTCCGTAGACCAAAGTCACTTTACTGTTCGGTTCCTTCGCCAGTACCGATTTCAGAATTGACATCATGGGTGTTACTCCGCTACCGCCTGCAAACAACACATAGTGTTTCTTGCTCGACGCGTCCAATACCGAATAGAAATTTCCCATCGGTGTCATTACGTCAAGAGTATCTCCAATATTCAGTTTCTCGTTAATCCAAGTTGAACCTTTTCCGTTTGCAACTTTCTTCACCGCAACACGCAATTCTTGGTCGGCTACAGGACTGCTGCAAAGAGAATAAGAGCGACGAATTTCCTCGCCGTCTACAGTCATTTTCAACGTGAGATATTGACCTTGAATGTATTCGTATTCGGAACGTAATGAAGCAGGAACCTCGAATACTACAGAAACGCAATCTGCAGTTTCTTGCGTAATTCCTGCAACCTGGAGGGAATAAAATTTAGCCATATTGTTTTTTCAAATGCGGGGCAAAAGTACGGAATTAGAGCCACCAATAGTTGACCATTCGCCGACCTGTCTCGTTGATCTGTTTAGTGGTACAAACAAACAAAGTCCTCAACAAAACATAACCCATTGATTTGAAAAGAGATCAGCGACAAAATTGCCCATCATTTATGCCGTTTTCCTTCCTTAGTAATTGCGTATATTTGCACATTAATTTACGACCGAACTTCATGGAAAATACTGTACAATTCGAGGAGATCTTCAACTCCAAGCTGGATAAAAACGAGTTCATTGAGCCTAAAGACTGGATGCCGGAGAAATACCGCAAGACGTTAATCCGTCAGATTTCACAGCATGCTCATTCCGAAATTATCGGTCAGCAACCGGAAGGAAACTGGATTACACGCGCCCCAAGCTTACGTCGTAAGGCTGTATTGTTGGCGAAGGTTCAGGACGAAGCAGGCCACGGTCTGTATTTGTATTCCTCTTGCGAAACTTTGGGTATCAGTCGCGCGGAACTGATCAATCAATTGCACACCGGCAAAGCAAAATATTCGAGCATCTTCAACTACCCTACTCTTACATGGGCAGATATGGGTGCTATCGGATGGTTAGTTGATGGTGCTGCTATTGTGAATCAGGTAATGTTACAACGTACATCGTACGGTCCTTATTCCCGCGCAATGGTTCGCATCTGCAAAGAAGAAAGCTTCCACCAGCGTCAGGGCTATGAAATCATGGCTGTATTAGCTGCTGGCACACCTGAACAAAAAGCGATGGCGCAGGATGCAGTGAATCGTTGGTGGTGGCCATCCATTATGATGTTCGGACCAACAGATTCTGAATCAAAAAATTCTGCAGACAGCATCCGATGGAAAATCAAACGAGAAACCAACGATGAACTTCGTCAGAAATTTGTGGATCGCAGTGTTTCGCAAGCCGCATTGATCGGACTTACTCTTCCTGATCCGGATCTCAAATGGAACGAAGAACGTGGTCATTATGATTTCGGAAAAATTGATTGGACCGAATTCAATAACGTTGTTGCCGGAAACGGGCCTTGCAATAAGCAGCGAATTGCCAATCACATCAAAGCACATGAAGATGGCGCTTGGGTGCGTGAAGCGGCTACTGCTTATGCAAAGAAACAAGCGCAAAAAGCAACAATGGTTGCCTAATAAATTTTTGATTTTACAATTTTCATTTTGCAAAGGCTGAATTGAAAATTGACAAGCAATTACCAACTATGAGTACAGAGAATCAATTCCCATTGTGGGAAGTTTTCGTTCAGGCGAAATCAGGAACCCCGCACAAACATTGCGGAAGTGTTCATGCGGCAGATAAAGAAATGGCCTTGCAAAATGCACGTGATTTATACACACGTCGTAATGAAGGCAACAACATTTGGGTGGTTCTTTCCAGCGCAATTACTTCTTCCAGCCCGGAAGATATGGGAGCCTTTTTCGAACCATCGAACGACAAACCATACCGCCATCCAACATTTTACGAATTGCCGGAAGGCGTCAAATTCATGTAAGCAATGAGCAAACAAACTGCATTACTTGAATTTATTGTTCGACACGCCGATAACAACCTTATCCTTGGTCATCGTCTCTCTGAATGGTGTTCACGTGGACCTTTTCTTGAAGAAGATATTGCAACAACAAACATTGCGCTAGACAATATCGGTCAGGCACGATTGCTATACACCTACGCAGGTGAAGTAGAAGGCAAAGCTCGCACGGAAGATGATTTCGCTTATTGGAGAACGCACGAACAATTCACCAATGCTATCATTACAGAATTGCCCAATGGTGATTTTGCCGTAACCACTGCGCGTCAGCTCTTCTTTTCTGCTTACGCTTATGTGTTGAACGAAGCATTACAAAAAAGCGCTGATGCTACGCTTGCAGCTTATGCAACAAAAGCATTGAAAGAAACACAATATCATTTGCGTCATTGCAGTGAATGGGTAGTGCGCTTAGGAGACGGAACAGAAGAAAGCAAGCGACGCATGCAATCTGCTATTGATGAGCTCTGGCCATACACCAACGATTTATTTGCTGTTACTTCCAACGACAAAACACTCATTGAGGATGGAACAATTCCGGATTTAAAGTCATTGAAAGGGAAATGGACAGAAATCGTAACTGAAGTTATTACCCGCGCTACTTTGATCATGCCAGATTTGAATGCATTCCAGCATGAAGGAAGTCGCGTTGGAAAACACACCGAACACTTGAGTTACCTGATTGGCGAAATGCAATCAGTAACGCGCGCGTATCCAGGTGCAAAATGGTAGTTGTGAATCGGAGCGAGAATGCCTTGATTGAACCAAACTTTTGACTGTACTCATCATGGGTGAAATTCACCATCTTCCCGTTGCCAACAAAAATACTTCCGGTGAAATTTGGGAGATTTTGAGAAGTGTGGTTGATCCCGAAATTCCTGTATTAACTGTCGTTGACATGGGAATTATACGCGATGTAGTACAAACCCCAGATGCCGTAGAAGTTTCCATCACCCCAACCTACAGCGGCTGTCCGGCAATGGAAGCAATTGGAACAGATATCAAAACTGCTTTACAACAAAAAGGCTATTCGAATGTGAGCATTAAATCCATTCTGTCTCCTGCATGGACAACAGAGTGGATTACCGAAGAAGGCAAAGCGAAAATGCAAGCCTATGGTATTGCTCCACCGGAAACAGAAACCGCTGAGAAAGGTGTACTGTTTGGCAAGACAAAAACAGTAACTTGTCCGAGGTGCAAATCACAACACACCACAATGATTTCTAATTTCGGTTCGACTGCATGTAAGGCCTTGTGGAAATGTGAAGACTGCAAAGAACCATTTGATTACTTCAAGTGTATTTGATTTCCTCCTTGCAAACTCCGTAGATTTCTTTGTAAACCCGCTCTAGAAAAGCAAGTTTATTCCATTATTTTCCAAATAATTAATGGAAACTTTCCGATTATAAGCAGAAACTCTGTTTGTGCACGTTGTGGCATGCACTGAACTGTTCTACATTCGCACAAAAACAGGATGCCCTTACTTCCTATAATCGCTCCAATATTTCTCTTCATTCCAGGTGCAACGGCCTTCTTCGCACGCAGTCTCGGACGCAATTTCTGGGGATGGTTTTTTCTTGGAATGGCGCTCCCGCTGGTATCATTTACCATTTTGTGGTTTCTTCCTGCGAAAAAGCAAGAGGAGACCGTTACCGTAAACTAGTACGATCTCCAGCATATTTTGGTACTTTTAGAGGCAAAGAAAGTACTTATGTCAACACTCATTCACTCCGAACACAGGAACGGAATCGCTGTCATAAAGCTGAACCGTCCAGATAAGTTCAATTCCTTCACACGCGAAATGTCGCTGCAACTGCACAAAGCATTGGACGCTGCAGCAAGTGATGATGCCGTACGCGTAATTTATCTTACCGGTGAAGGAAAAGGTTTCTGCGCAGGTCAAGATCTTAGCGAAGCCATTGATCCGAATGGACCGAGTTTGCGACAAATTGTGACCGAACATTACAACCCAACAATAACTCGACTACGCAGCTTAGAGAAACCAATTGTATGCGCCGTGAATGGAATCGCTGCTGGGGCCGGGGCCAATATAGCATTAGCGTGTGATATTGTGCTTGCAACAACATCCGCAAGTTTCATACAGGCTTTTTCTAAGATCGGATTGATTCCGGATAGCGGCGGAACCTATATTTTACCACGTCTAATCGGCTATCAACGCGCCGCAGCTCTCATGATGACGGGCGATAAAGTAACTGCAACAGAAGCGCAGCAAATGGGCATGATTTACAAAGTTTACGACGATGCTACATTCGCAGAAGAGTCGATGAAGTTTGCAGCAAATCTTGCACAAATGCCAACGTACGGAATCGGACTCACGAAACGCTTGTTGAATTCCGGAACAACGAATTCACTTGAAGAACAATTGGAAGAAGAAGCGAATGTTCAAGTATTGGCTGCTCAATCGCACGATTTCAAAGAGGGAGTTCAGGCATTTCTTGAGAAGAGAAAACCGGTATTCACGGGGAAATAAATCAGTTTACGACGTAAGATGTATGATTTACGATGTACGATGTAAAAATTGAATAAGACGATAACAAAATGAATTTAAGTAAATCTTCCATTATAGGAGTTATTGGTTCAGGCGCCATGGGCTCAGGAATAGCACAAGTGGCGGCAACTGCCGGTCATTCTGTTGTGCTCTATGATAACAATACAGCACAGCTAGAGAAATCTAAAAATGCATTACAGGCAACGCTAAACAAACTCGTAGAGAAGAAAAAAATCACGGGCGAAGAAGCTGCTGCAATTTCCGGACGAATAACTTTCGCCGCAGACTTGAATACTTTCTCCTCTTGTGGATTGATCATTGAAGCCATCATTGAGAATTTGGAAGTAAAGCAGAATATTTTCTCTCAATTGGAAGCAATCGTTAGCAATGAAACCGTTCTTGCTTCCAATACATCATCGCTTTCAATAACTTCCATCGCATCTGCTTGCAAGAATGTATCGCGAGTAATGGGAATCCACTTTTTCAACCCTGCTCCAGTCATGCCGCTGGTTGAAATCATCCCTGGAATTGCAAGTGATATCATTATCGTTTCTGAAGCACGAAAACTCATTGACAGTTGGGGAAAAAGCACAGTCCTCACAAAAGACACTCCAGGTTTTATTGTCAATCGCATTGCACGTCCGTATTACGGCGAATCAATTCGTATTTACGAAGAAGGAATTGCCGACTTTGCAACAATTGATTGGGCGTTGAAAACGTATGGCGGTTTTCGTATGGGACCTTTCGAATTGATGGACTTCATTGGCAATGACATCAACTATAAAGTCACAGAAACCGTTTGGGAGCAATTCTTCTATGAGCCGCGTTTCAAGCCTTCCTTCACGCAAAAACGCTTGTATGAGGCGAAGTTTTTTGGAAGAAAATCAGGACGTGGATACTACAATTATGCGGAAGATGCCGTTCAACCAAAAGCAAATGAAGACGAGGCACTCGGCAAAAAAATCGTTGATCGCGTACTCTGCATGTTGATCAATGAAGCGGCGGATTCACTATACTTAGGACTTGCTTCCAAAGATGACATCGACACAGCCATGACGAAAGGTGTAAACTACCCGAAGGGGCTTTTAAAATGGGCAGATGAAATTGGCACCCGTAAAATAAATGATCAACTCCTTTCGTTATTCAATGAATACAACGAAGATCGCTATCGCCCGAGTGTTATGTTGAAGCGGATGGCAGCAGAAAATGCAACTTTTTATTCTGTCTGACAAACAGTCTCGCCTGAAAGGATAACAGAAACAAGTGCGTACAGGCGCGAAAACATTTCACACTAGGAATTTCGTTTTCTGAAACTGTATCTTTTGCGCTTTCTTGCATTATAACAACGGTCCCGAAGATTATTCAATGATAGCATACATTCGACTTTTTCTATTTTTCACATTTTTGCCTGTGTTCTCTGTTGCCCAGGACAACGGTTATGCACGCGCCTATCACATGTTGAATGTGAACAATATCAAACCTGTTCAGTTTGTACGTGAGACACCTTTCCCCGGTAGAGAAATTGTGTACATCGAATGCCCGTTTGCGTCTCCTGTATTTATCAATCCAAACAGCGCAGCTCCTGCCAGAGGAAAGATCATTGAGAAAGTTCAGTTGGTGTACACTACTTACCGTTCAGACGAATCATTTTCGCAGCAAAAACTCAATCAGCAACGTCTGCGCAACCTGCAGAAAGTATTGCCGGAAGCATTCAATATGCCAATGACTGAATGGGAATTAGTCGGACAGACAGGAGCAACCTCTCCTGAAGAAGGTAAAAACTATTTTCACGGATTCGTTATCACATACCGCACTGAGCCTTCAGCATCTTCTATCAAAGATGAAATAACAATGCTGGACTCTGCGTTCATCGGATTGATTACCGTTCGTAAATCGTCTGATGGATCTTCCACTTCTTCAGATGGAAGTTCAACTTCATCAGGAGGAATTGACACCAGAAGAAGTGACATCGTTATGCCAGACGGAAGCATCGTTACACTTCGTCGAGATATTCCACAGGATAGTTTATTCTATTTCATTCGCCCTTCAACACCAGGTGCTACCGTTGTTGCCGCTCGTTATGCAGATACTGCACATACCGCAATTATTGTGACAGAACGTTTCATGGATCACAAACGCGAACGTCGTTGGAACTTGGAAGAACACAAAGAAGATCCAGGTCCAAGTGAATACATGAACAAAAAGTATCTGACCAATCCAGACTCTGTAGTTCTTACTACCTTAAGTAGAAACAACTGGAACAACTTCATGCTAGTTTGTGATGTTACAGGAAGTATGTCACCTTATACAGCGCAAATCTTTGCGTCGCTTCCTGCGGTAATAGAGAATCGTCGCTGTAAAGGATTCTTATTCTTCAACGACGGAGACAAAAAACCAACACAGCAGAAAAAGCAAGGACATGTCGGAGGTCTTTATTTTACGCAAGAAATTCGAATGGATAGTGCGTACAGAGCGGCACAAAAATGTATGAACTCAGGAGACGGTGGCGATCTTCCCGAGAACAACATTGAAGCATTGTTACGCGCAGAGAAGATAAACCCTGGAGGCGAACTTGTACTGGTAGCCGATAATTGGGCTACACCACGCGATCTCAGCATGTGTGATCAACTTTCGCAACCTGTACATGTAATTCTGTGCAGTGCGCGTGGAGTCGTAAATCCCGACTACTTGTTTCTTGCCCGTGTTACAAATGGTAGTATACATATCCGCGATCAGGACGTTACTAACTTGGGCACTATGAAAGAAGGAGAATCAGTAAAAGTAGGTTTTCAGAATTTCCTCTTGCACGATGATCACTTCATTCCATTAGAGAATTTCTCTCGCGATTTCTAATAGCAAATTCACTATTCATTAACATCAGTAGATTGATGTGATTTCTGTAATAGGCCAGTAGCGCAATTGATGCTGTTGCGTTTCTTCAGAAAGAAAATCCACAGTGTAATCATCATAAATAACATAACGGGTTGCTGAATATGCAAATCCATAAGCTTGACTTTGGTTGTTGCGCTCGACAAGAAAAACAGTGTATCCATTTTCAGAAATCATCGAAGAACGAAAGCCGTGGCCAAATGCAGGACTAGCAGGAATGTTAGCATGTAACGATAAGAAATATCCATTTCTAACATCAGCTGAATTATGAATACACAATTGCTCAAGTGAATCAAGAATCACTGTATTGTTCAGGATTTCGGTAGCGCTATAACTCACTTTGTATTCTTTCTCTAATCCAAGAATCGGAACCTCCATTAATTCAATTTTGTCAATATGAATTCCATGTCGCGCAAAGAAACTGTTCATGATTGCGCGCGTACTATCATTGTGAAGTCCTGCACTCATTACGAACGATGAATGGTAGAGATCAAACTCTTTCGAAGAATAGGTAATGTCTGGATCACCACAGAAATCTGCATTGCGCCCCATGGCCAGTAATGCCGCAACAGTTTTAAGCTCGAACGAAAGCAATGAGGAGTCAGCCAGTGTCACCTCTTTTTTATCCGTATTTGGATCGCTCATGTAATAGTATAGTCCCGCAGGCCGCAACATCACAGCTTGCCGATTCATACAATCCTTTGGATAAAATGCATCGAAATAAGAAGTCGCGCTTAATGGTGTACCATTCTCGCTAAAGGCCACAGCTTTTCCCGCAATACCGTTCGTATACGTATTCTCCCATCGAACAGTGCCAAATGAATAATAGTCTGTGCATTTCCCGTTCTTGATACCATGGCTGTAGTAATAATCTTTCTTCTTTTGACCATTTGGATACCATTCTCTCCAATGGCCATTTCGGATATCGGTGATATAAAAGCCTTCTACAGTCTGCACACCAGAGGAATCCCATTCTGCGTATGCTCCATGTAATTTACCTGTCTGCAGATGGATATCCAGTTTGATTTGACCATTAGCATAAAACTCCTGATGCTGAGCGGTCAATTGATTCAGAAAGATCATCGTCTGCTCTACAGAAGAATAGGATTGTCCAAACGGAAGAGAATTCCAATTCATCTTCTCCCACTTATTTCTCTTATTCAGCGACAGAATCTTCCCTCCTTCTCCTTTGAAGCATAGTGTGTCGTTGGTTTCTACTGAGTAGTTGACAAACTGAATTGGAGTACCATGCTCGTCCCACTTGCGGTGAATTCCCCTGGGTTGACGTTGCGCATTGTACATTTTGAAATTCATTGGTATGCCGTTGGTATGAAATGCATATTCGACTACATCTCCTTTAGGCGTTACAATTACTTCGTTACTCAATATTCCTGTGTTATACCATTTCGTCAATGCGACTTTGCAGGAATCCTTATTGGCAATATCTATTCCTTCAGCAGCAGGTGGACGCAGACTAGAGAATGCGGCGGAATAATTCATACGACTTTCAATACTACCGCTTGGGTAAAACGTGCGACTTTCAGTTAGCACTCCTTCGCCATCGTAATACTCTTCCTTACTCTTTGTTCCGTCAACGTAACTGTAATACGTCCACACACCTGTCTTTCCATACGAAGGGTATACGGGATATGCGCCCTTATGCGCCATACAATATTCCCAACGTGCATTTTTCCCACACATCATTACTTTACCTGATTCATAATATTGCACGAAAAGTCCCGTTTCTGCAGCATTCACATGATATCCTGCGGAATCATAACGCTGTGCCTCACGATAAGTAGGATCTGTGAATTGTCGAGTTTCACTGCGCCTAAAAAAACGTTGTTTACTGATATACATCAAGCCCGGCTTCTTCGTGATATCAAACTGTCCATAGTACGCATATTGCTTCGACCATTTCACACCATTTTTGTCAATGTAATGAATGAAATATCCTGTCGTATCACCAGTATATGGAGAGAAAGTAACATACTCCATGCAAATAGTATCCTGCTTCAATCCGTGATTATAATAATCAGCTTTAAGTGTCAATTTTCCATTACCGGAATAATTGCGCGTCCAGTCCAATTGCCCATGCGAATAATAGGAAAGCATGGACGTATCATACTTAGGATATTGCAGTGAATAGATATATCCAGTGTACTCTTCGTCAACTCCAATTAACTCATATCGACGAGTCTCCATTTTGAAACGCAACTCCTGCGACATATGATAAGGCTGTTTCTGCGCACTAAGTGACCATACAGAAAACAGAAGCATTGCAAAGTAGAATACATGTTTCATCATTTGGTAGGATGCTATCCCGTGGCTGTTTCCATATGAAAGTAAGAAAATAAACAGGGGTGTATTAATGAGGCCGATCAACCGTAGTATATTTACAGGATGAACGCAAAAGAATTAGCACGAGCTGTAGTTGACCGGATGATGACGCAGGATTGGTTTTCCCAATGGTTGGGAATTCAGGTGATCGATATTCAACCGGGATCTTGCACGCTAAGAATGACGGTTACTAAGGACATGCTAAATGGTTTCTCCATAGCCCACGGAGGTATAACGTATTCGTTATCCGATTCTGCACTTGCGTTTGCGTCCAACTCTTATGGAAGAATGGCTGTTTCTGTAGAAACTTCTATTTCTCACTTAGCGCCTGTGAAAGAATATGATATTTTGACTGCTAAAAGCGTGGAAAGAAGTCTTTCGAATAATATTGCAGTGTACGAAGTAGAGGTAACCAATGAGCGAGGCACATGTGTTTCTCTATTCAAAGGTACAGTCTATAGAAAAACCCAAGAGTGGTTTCCAGAAAAAGCTTGAAGCTCCTAGATTAACGTTTTCCGCTAACCCGAACTTTCAATACTTCTAATTGCTTTCCAAATTCCGTCACAACAAGCGGATGCTGATTAAACTGAAAAACATCTTCTGATGTTTTTGTACGAACTGAAAATGTCTTCCCTTTCTTATTAGTATCGAAATGCAGTTCCTTGATATCATCTAGAATGAACTCATTGGGTTTCTTCCATACTCCTCGACGTACTACTAATTTGTCAGAATACAACTGAACTGTTCCCGGTCCAATGAATCCCATCACTACAAATATCATTGCCAGTAAAGTTCCCGTAACTCCTATAAAATAGTCGTTCTGTGAGAGTCTGAACAAACAGTAGGACGCAACGCCTACCCCCACACTCATAGTCACCAAAGCAGTAACTCGTCCTGTAGTAAGCGACAAAGTTTGAAAAAACAAGATTCCGGGTTCTGGACGTTGAGCCATGGGTGACAAATTATCAAGTACGATTCAAAAATACACAAACACAAGGAGGAATTTGCAATACAGTTAGATTAACCAGTGTCCGTGAAATGCAACTTCCAACGTAGCGAATACGCACAACCAGCGTTCTTCGTCTTCCCTTGGTTGTTCATGCAACTGCACTATAGATTGTCCCCAATTATTTTCATTGAAGATGATCGACATATCGCCAATTGGATTACCCGAATAATCGGGAGAAACCCATATAGTCGCCAACACTCTTCCATTGATAAATAACGGAAACTTGTTTTCTCCTTGTCGGAATTCTATGCGACCAATATTGATAGCTACTTTTTCGGGATGAACGGCCTGTCCAATGATGTTTCCTTGCGCATTTATGATGTGACCAACTTTACTAATTCTTCCGAACCACTGTCCGTTGTACATGATCGCAAATTCATCCCCATTAATTTCGAAATACAATTCGAAAGCCGTTGAAGCAGCAAACATGTATCCGTTCGCTGCGAACCCGCGTTCTACACGATCAAAGGCGATAATTGCATTTCGTTCGGGAGAATAAATAGTCCCCAAAAGTTTTCTGGAGAACGTTTTAACGTAGTGGAATTGCATTGCGGCGCTAACATCTAGAGATGATCGCCAAGGAGATAACGAACTTACTTTGCTTCTCACTTCCGCCATCATGGAAGTCTTCTCATCCATCTGCTCCAATGGTGTACGAGAGCGCGTAGACCGAACAATAACCCACACAATGAGCCCGGCGATCGCTACGATCCCTAATCCAAATAGAACCACTATTCCTAATGCAAACATATTCGCACAAAATACAGAAATGAAGTTTTGAAAATAAAAATGGGCCTTCGTTTCTGAAGACCCATTTTATCAATTAGTAAACGCATTTCAATGAACAACAATGCGCTGGACATTCGTTTTTCCATCAACAGTTAGATTAATAAAATAGATTCCTTCAGCAAGTCCTTCCGCACTCCATGTTGCACGCTGATCACCCGCGGCAATAAATGCATTTTGCTGAATTGTTGCAACCAATCTTCCCTGCGCATCGATTACTGTAATCGCTACATCTGCACCTTTCGCCAACGTATAATCTATAACGACTGGTCCGTTTGTAGGATTAGGATATGCGGCGTACGTTTCAACACTACTACTTTCCAAAATACCGATAGAATTATCATATGCCGGGAAAATTACATTGTCAATCCACGCACAATCTAAATTACCGTCCACTACCTGATCCTTCTTGTACTCCCATTTGAATGTGTGCGACCCAGCAGTTACTGCATACGCTTCACGTCCCCAAGCTTCAACACCCGACCAACTACCGCGAAGCACATTATCAATATAAAAGTTCAAGAAATCATAACCTTGTTCGGAAGAAACTGATCGGAAAAACGAAATACTATCATTTGCCAATACGTTCAATGTAATTGACATCACACTGGATTGATTGGAGATAATCGCACCCGACTTAGAGCAATATAATCCATCATAAACATTGTCGTTTGTCGTGAACCAAGGTTGATTTCCTGAAGTCACCCAAGGGAACTGTGTGAATGAATTGGTTTCGTAATCTTCCATTGCAATCCCTACACGCTCATAATACGTTGCAGTTGCCGCGTACGCCCCAGCTGTGGCAGTATATGTAAAATCAATCGTTGTTCCAATTGCAGCAGCACCTGAAACTGTTACGCTAAAAACTGCATTCACAATTCCACTTACCGTAATTGTACCTAAAGCCAAATTATTGTTGTTGATTGTAACGAATGGACTAGTTGACGACAAGACGCCCAGAACAGCTGGTGTAGTAGAATGTCCGGCGTTTCCTGTAGGAATGATTACGTTAAATGTTTCGGTTGGATCAATGATTCCATTTGCGTTGCCTGTTGCGTCATCCACATCAATACTTCCTGCAGTAAGTGAAGGTGCGTGCAGTATTTCTGTGAATGTAGATGTCCACGTGTTTGAAGCATTGTCAGTGATCGTCAATGTGAACGTTGCAACATGCATATCCGGAACATTCGAAGCAATTGTAGCCGTGTAGCAAGTCGTTTGCGATTGCAAAGCTGATGCTGCAATGTTACCGAACGACTCGTTCGCATCAACAATTGTGACATACGGATCTGTTGTACTCAAGACTGCAGAAACTGAACTTGCAGTTGCCATACCAACGTTCGATAACGACACGTCAAGTGCAACTGATTCAGAAAAATCACCTATGTTGTTATTGTTTCCAGTCGGATCAGTAAGTAAATGTGAAGCACTGATTACATACGGACCTGAAGCAGGAACTACAAGTGCATAACCTTGATAAGGCACATAGTTGTAAGCGGTAGCTGTCACCCACATGGTATCTAAAGTTGACAACGCCGGGAAATTAATAGTCACTGCATTTCCTGCAACAATGCCTGTTCCCAGAATTGTTCCATTCTGATACAATGTCACTTTAGCATCGTTCACACTGCAATTCACAGTGAACTGAGTCGCACCTAAAGTCACAGTAGACGGATGCGTCACGGTCATTTGCATTGGCGTCAACGTGCGCAACATCATTGAAGGATCTCCAAACATTGTCCAAGTATCAGTCATTTCATCACCTCCAGCACCATACGCATCATTCATGCCCAGACATCCATTCACACATATACCCCCCACAGTACGTTTGATATTCGTTGAATACGTTTCGGTTAATATCGCATTCATTTCATCTTGACCTTCCATTGGAGGATCCCAACTTTGATTGATGGTTGACATGAAATTTGCGCACGATCCTGTAGGATTTCCTGAAGTTGGATGCGTTGCACGTTGCCATGCCTCAGCAAAACAGGTTGTGCCTACAAAATCACCAGTTACACAACCTACAATGATCACAAATGGCCATTTGTGTTCGTTGGTAAGCGCGTTCACGTTGCTGTTATTAAAACCAGTTGTCACAATGGAAGTCGATGATCCATGTCCTGTATAGTTGATAATTCCTACACCGTCGTTGATTGCGTTTCCACACATTGATTGTGTTGGATTACCCGCTAAATCACCTCCACCCTGAGAGCCATCATACATTTCAATGAACGTGTTGTAGTTGTATGCCAGCAACTGTGCGCCTAATACTTGTTCATGCTCGTAATCCATTTGATTATCATCTCCAGGACCTTGGTTTGAGCCAATGCCCAAGCAAGTTTCATAATACGTGTCTGCAATTGGATTACACTCGTACTCCAAGGTTCTAGCCACAATTGTGTTCACATCAGCAACGTTAGAAACAGAAAAGCGTCCAATCAACAAATCCGGATAGTGATCGCTTCCTACAATCATGCCGTAGTCTTCATCTGAAGGTCCGTACATGGTTGTATTTGGCGTAATTTCAGGAGCGTCTCCTACAAGCAATACAAAAGCGCAATTGTTGGTCGAATAAAAATTCGCCACATAAGATTTGATCGCTGATGCATTGTTTCCAATGGTTGCGATATCAACGAGTGTTGTTTTAATTCCACTTTTATTTTTCCAGAGAATAAAAGGAGCCAGCGCATTCATATAGTTCGCATGAGAGATGATCAACATTTCTCCTTGCTCTCCGGTAGGCGTATAACGATCCTGAGTGGGTGCTTCGTAATTGATGAATTGCGTACGATAAATTTGATCGAAATCTTGTGTCACTGGTTTTGGTGAACGGTTCAGTTCATTAATACCAACGCCAGGTGTAGATTCAACACGAACGATAATTTCCTCATATACACGCAACGTTTTGGTCACCGCGTTATAACGAAATGGATAAACCACAACTGCTTGTCCACGGTAGTCGCGAAGACAATACGGTGCACGCAATTCAACTTCCGATGAAGGGTAAAATGCGTTTGTAGTATACTCCTCACCATATGTATAGGGCACAGTAGCTGGATCCTGATCGCGATACAAATTCCCTTTTGAAGGAGCCACAGCAACGTTCGCTACATCATGATAACGTGCAGACACAACAACAACATTGGTCTGACCAGCGTTAGGAATGATCACTGATTCGGTTAACTTATTCAAATCAGGCGCACCTACACGTAGCAGTGGAGTTCCCTCATCCACGGTTACAATAAACTCTTGTCCGCGTGGAGTATTTACGGGTACCAATGCCGGAGCTCCTGGAGTAAAGCGAATAGTTGTAGTTCTTGCTGTAGTATTTACGAGTTCAGTAGTGGTCGCCAAAGTAGGTCTTGCTACTTGAGCATATACCGCTTGAGCTCCCGAGAACAAAAGGGCAATAAGGAAAAGTTTCTTCATAAGTTCTGAACTGAAATTCAATGGATCAATTCTTAAAATTGCGCATTTTCTAAGTGAAAAACAAGAGGAGAAGGATACTTTGTCTAAGAGAATTGTCAGAACTTCATACAAGCGCACTAATCCTTGATTTTCAATCAATTTTTTAGCGATTGAATCGTTAACCTCTAGGTATTGCCCTATCAATTTCTCATTGACCCGCTCTTCATTAGATTACTATGCCTTCGTCAATATTCTAGCGAATGGATTCGCACCAATCAAAGTACTCAAACAAAAACGAAACTTCATTCCTTTAGAAGCGTCAGGTTGAAATACATATCTCGCTTAACGATATTCAAAACTGCCTCCTTCCCCTCTGCTGTCGCCTTAAAATATAGCTTTCCCCAGCGTTAAAGTTGTAACTTTGTCACCTGAATAAGCCTATCCTATGTCTATTAAGTCTGCATTTATTGTTGGCGGTGTTCGCACTGCGATTGGAAATTTCGGTGGAACACTTGCCGCAGTTCGTACCGACGATCTGGCTGCTCATGTTCTGAAAGAGCTTGTTGCAAAGTATTCTTCTCTAGACCCGTATGAGATCGCAGATATTCTACTCGGCTGCGCAAATCAATCGGGAGAAGATAACCGCAACGTAGCACGCATGGCAGGGCTGCTTGCAGGTCTTCCAATTTCAATTCCTGGTGAAACAGTGAATCGTTTGTGTGCATCAGGACTATCAGCTGCTATGGCCGCATCGCGCACTATCATGTGTGATGAAGCAGATATCATGATTGCAGGAGGAGTAGAAAACATGACACGCGGTCCATGGGTAATTTCGAAAACATCAACACCGTTTGGTCGCGATGCACAAATGTTTGATTCCAGTTTCGGTTGGCGTTTCATCAATCCGAAAATGAAAGAGATTTTCGGCACAGATGCGATGGGCGAAACAGCAGAAAATCTTGCAGAACGCGATACTGTTACACGTGAAGATCAGGATAAGTTTGCATTGTGGTCGCAACAAAAAGCTGCTGCTGCGCAAGCGAAAGGTCGATTCGCAAAAGAAATTGTGCCTATAGCAATTCCCCAAAAGAAAGGTGATGCTGTAATTTTTGCAGCGGATGAATTCATGAAGCCTAAGACCACACTAGAAGGACTTTCCGCATTGAAACCGTCATTCAAGAAAAATGGAACTGTTACAGCAGGAAATGCAGCAGGATTAAATGATGGAGCAGCATCGGTACTACTCGCTTCCGAAAACGGATTGAAACAGCATCAACTGAAACCGCTTGCACGAATTGTTTCTTCCGGATTTACAGGAGTAGAGCCGCGCGTAATGGGAATCGGTCCTGTTACTGCAGGCAACATGGCATTGAAGAAAGCAGGATTAACAATTGATCAAATCGATATCATTGAATTGAATGAAGCTTTCGCTGCACAAGCGCTTGCTGTAACCCGCTCGTGGGGACTAGCGGACAATGACGCGCGCATTAATCCAAATGGAGGTGCAATTGCACTTGGTCATCCTTTGGGAATGAGTGGCGCACGCATACTTACTTCTGCAGCAATGGAGCTGCATGAGCAAAACAAAAAATACGCATTGGTCACTATGTGCATTGGAGTCGGACAAGGTTATGCTGTGGTAATAGAAAAAGCTTAGATCAGTTATCGAGATTCAATCTCTAGCTTAACTGAATAAATTGATACGCCAACCCATGAGTACTCCCGAAATTACGCTGGCAAATTTCAGAGATGAATTGGATGAATCTATTCTTGAGCGTGGTTGGTTTTACTTTAAAAAGGGTTGGGTGAAAAATCCCAGAGAAATAATACCAGGTTTCTTCGAAACACAAGTGGACGAAGTATCCAGTTATGCTGTCTCTTATTCCATTAACAAGGACGGAATTTTCAGAGATGACTTTTGCACCTGCGGCGACGTACGCAGTTTCATGTGCCGGCACAAAGCTGCATTATTATTTTGGCTAGAAGCTGCCTCTCCAAAGCCTCGATCATAATAATAAGGCAGTAGACATTCCCTGACCGAAGGTGTAGTGTTTCTCCAATGAACCGCCTTAACATGCTCATTCATCACTAGCGGCAACTCCACCAAGAATTAAATTCCGATCTGTATTCCGCAAGCAAGCTTTCCTTAATTTAGACTTATGATTTACGAATTTAATGGATACCGACCAGTTGTGCATGAGTCTTCATTCGTGCACCCGCAAGCATGCGTTACTGGTAACGTAGTGATTGGCAGAGATGTTTATGTTGGACCAGGTGCTGCCATACGCGGCGATTGGGGCAAAATCATTATTGAAGACGGATGCAATGTGCAAGAGAATTGCACCATTCATATGTTTCCAGGTGTTACCGTAACCCTTCAAAAAGGTGCGCACATTGGCCATGGCGCAATCATACACGGCGCGCAAGTGGGTAAGAATACATTGGTCGGAATGAATGCCGTATTAATGGACAATGTTGTTTTAGGTGACGAGTGCATTGTGGGTGCATTAACTTTCATTCCTGCGGATACCGTTATTCCTGCACGTAAAATTGTGGTTGGTAATCCTGGGAAGGTAATCAAAGACGTTAGTGGCGAAATGATTGCATGGAAGACAAAGGGAACAGAACTCTATCAAAAACTTCCATCAGAATTACACAACACTTTAAAAGAGGTAGAACCGTTGCGTATTCCTGCCCCATTTGAACCTGGCAAACAGGAAGAATACAAAACCTGGGGAGAAGAGAAGAAGAAATAATCCATGAGCAGATTGACGGCTCTATGAAAGAAGAAGCGCTGATATTCGGAAAGTATTTATTGTCGGGAGAATCTCCGGATGATAAGTCGGTGGAGTTATATATCAAAGCGCATGCTTTCAGAAATCTTTCCGTTCATCCACCAGAAGAAAAACTGTTTGCGTTTGTAATGCGTAATAAATGGAGTCTTGGATTAATTGACAGCGCCCTTGCATTCAGCGGTCCCAATCACATTCTTCGGAAAAAACTATTGGTGATGTCTGCTGTGCTGGAATGTCGACCGAATTATGCATCCTTGTTCCTTCCGAAAAAAAGAAGCCCGCTCTACTTTTTTGCATTCCTGTGGATAGGATTTCGCGGTGTGTGCAAAGCAGTATTCGGAAAACTACTGATAATAGTAGCCGCCTAGTCGTCGTGGCCTTTTCCGTCCTTTACTTTACCATTCTTCCACAGAAATTCTTCTTGCTCTTGAGCTGCCTTCGCTGAGTCACTCACTTCTTTGGACTCTAATTTTGCCAAATCAGGTTGACCTGCATTCACCCAAGCGGTATACCACAAACTACCAACCATGAGAATAGCGGCTCGCATCCTACGCTCGACCATTCCGTTGAGTGAATTACTATAGGCACGAGTATATTGCTCGCTGTACGTTTTAACAGTAGTGTTTCCTCTTTGCTCAAATCCGTATTTTCTATCTGGTGGAGTTGTTGCATTCAGCATCGACTCAAGCGTCAACACAGAATCAACCTGCGCATGACTAGCTCTTACCACTTCCCATGAAGTATTTATTACAGACTCCACGTAAAGTGCACGCCCAACAAAGTAATCATACTGCTCGCCATATAATTCAGGAATCCGCGATTCCCAAAAACCATGAATACCGTGCTGATTGGTTAATTGACCATTGTAATTCTCTGTCGTATGAAGCGGCACATGTGCATCACCAATGTAATGTCCGAGCTCCGCAGAATAGCGAAGAATCTTATCGACATTACCTTCACGGAATGCTGCGGTCAAGCGGTACACCATCATGTCGATCCACCAAGGTACAATGCCATACGCGTTCAGTGTATCCTCAGAATATTTCGCCACCGCCTTCTTCCAAAAACGCGGCATGCTATCAAATGCTGAAGGACCGTAGTGATCGATATCGATGTAATGACGTGGAGCTTCTTCAGGAACAGCATAACGACGCATATCAGGATCTACAGCGTGCTCTGTGATGTATTCGATATGGTTCTTATAGAAACCAATCATCTCAGGCGGCAGTGTAAATACAGCCATGCGGTTGATTCGACGATGACCGTAAAAACCCCACGAGTGCGCTTCATCCTTAGGCAACAGGAACCAGCAAATCGGCGAAGCAATTAGCAGGACTAGAAGAAGGCGAAGTGCGTATTTCATTGTCTGAAATTACAGCTAATCTCAATTATTGAGAAAGCACATTATTGTGTTATCGTTAAATATCCATCTCCTCAGGCCGAACTGGTAGACGAAAACAAGACATTACTTCTTCATTTTTACCAGCACTCCATTTTCCAATACAGGAATAACATCAGTCATGTCGGTCTGCAGGCAATATCGAATATCATCCTTCAATCCTAATTTCCAGAGACGCTGTTTATGTGATGCTTTCGCTAGGAATCGAGCTGGAGTTTTCTCCGCAATCTGAAACAGATAACGCAATGCCAAACAACCATCCCCTAAATTGATTTTGGGATTGCGTTTGAGTAATTCGTGCGTAACTGCACCCGCGAAAAGAGAATCTTCCAAATTAAATCTATTCTTCCATCCACTACAGAGCAGCAATACATTTCTATTCTGTGCAATCAACCAATCGCAGAGGGAAGAAATATTTGTGAAAGCTCCAACAACAACTTTGTAGGCATCTTTTGAAACATCAATCGCCTGCGTGCCATTCGTAGTTGTAAGCGCTATCGTTTTACCTTCTATTTCTGGACCCATGTAATCAAATGGGGAATTTCCGAAATCGAATCCTGGAATTTTTACCGCATCACGCTCAGCACCTGCAAGCATACCAGAATCTTTGTAACGTTGAGCTTCTTCAACTGTTGCAACAGGAATAATTTTCTCAGCTCCGTGATGAAACGCAGTACAGATTGCTGATGTAGCACGAAGCACATCGATAATCACAACAATACTCTCGTCATCCTTGTAAACAGGATATAACTTCGGCGAGAAGCACGCATCAACTTTTATTTCCTTTTGTTCCGACATTCACTTAGATCTTAAGAAAAGGAATTTTCACTACTTGAGCTTTCAGCGACTTGTCACGCACACGAATGAATATTTCGCTTCCTGATTTTGCAAATTCAGGCTTCACATATCCCATTCCAATTCCTTTTTGAAGTGAAGGTGCTTGCGTGCCAGAAGTTACCTTACCAATTGTATTTCCTGCTCCGTCCACAATTTCATAATCGTGACGTGGAATTCCGCGATCGATCATTTCAAATCCAACCAACTTGCGGGAAACACCTTTCTCTTTCAGATCGAGCATGTACTGCTTGTCAATGAAGTCTTTCGTGAACTTGGTGATCCATCCTAAGCCTGCTTCAATTGGTGAAGTAGTATCGTCGATATCATTTCCGTAAAGACAAAAGCCCATTTCAAGACGCAATGTATCGCGAGCTCCCAATCCAATTGGTTTAATTCCGAACTCAGCACCCGCTTCGAAGATTGCGTTCCACATTTGCTCCGCCACCTCATTGTCGAAGTATACTTCAAATCCACCAGCACCTGTATAACCCGTATTTGAGATTAATACATTGTCGATACCCGCAAACTTGCCTTTCGCAAAATGGTAATACGGCATATCCGACAAATTCATATCGGTAAGTTTTTGCAACGTTGCTAGTGCCTTTGGACCTTGAACCGCAAGAAGCGAAGTGCGATCAGAAATGTTCTTCATGTCAACACCGAACGTGTTGTGCTGACTAATCCAATTCCAATCTTTATCAATGTTCGATGCATTTACAACGAGCATGTATGATTTCTCGTCAATTCGATAAACGAGCAGATCGTCTACAATTCCACCTTTACCATTTGGCAAGCAAGAATATTGCACGCGACCGTCAAACAATTGAGAAACATCATTTGAAGTAACGTACTGCAGCAAATCAAGTACTTTATCCCCTTTGAGGATAAACTCACCCATGTGCGATACGTCGAACACACCAACACCTCTACGAACGGTAAGATGCTCTTCGTTAAGACCAGTGTAAGAAACCGGCATGTTATATCCGGCAAAAGGGACCATTTTAGCGCCTAACGAAATATGTTTCTGAGAAAGGGCGGTATTGCGTAATGTTTCTGTTGCTTCCATAATGAAAAATGATGAGAAGCAAATTTAACATTAATTACCCGCGATGAATGCAGGAAATCGAAGAAAATGAGGGCTATTTGCCTTTTGCTAATCCTGTGAATAAGCGTAGATATTCGCCTTTCCAGTGATCCACTGAATATCCATCACGAACAGACTGTTCTGCATTGCGACCCATGTCTTTTCTGAGTTGTGCCGACTCTATGAGTGTGGTCAATTTCTCCACCCATTCGTCTGTTTCAGACGCCAGCATTCCGTTCTTGCCATCTTCAATGATGAAGGTATTGACACCTACTGGAGACATGATCGTTGGAATTCCTAGCGCCATATACTGCAAGCCCTTGAGTCCGCATTTCCCTTTTGCCCATTCATCATCAGGTAATGGCATTATTCCTATGTCGAAAGCGCATAATTCAGCAATCTCGGTCTCTTTCTTCCATGGTAATCCCTGCACATTCAACTCTTCATTGACATAGGATCCATCGCCAATTACTTTGATGTGTAATCGATCGCCATATTTCTTTTTCAGAATGCGCAAAAATGGCAAAGCGAATTCAAAATGTTTGATTGTGGTGATACTTCCACTCCAACCAATGCACACTTTGTCAACAGAGGTCACTGCTTTTTGAACCGGACGCTGATATTCCTTCATGTCGATTGTGGTAGGTACAATCACAATCTTATTCGAATGTCTTCGTGCGTAATCAGCGAGGTATTGATTTCCGGCAATAACCAAATCGCTAATCGCAATGAGTTCAGCCGTTTTTCCGGGATTCTTTAGCCATCCGAAGCGCTTGTTTCCTTCTGAAACATCTAGATTCCAAATGGCATCATCAAAATCAAAAACAAGTTTTGCTCCACTCCGCTTGAATCGACGTTCGAAAAAAGTTGAGCCTGTCATGAACGCTTCTCGCTGAACGAAGATGATGTCGTAATCCTTGCTTCGCCACACATCTTTCCATCGCTTGAAATAGCTCTTGAGAAGAATAAAAAACTTGGTAAAGATGTTGCCTGGTGAATAAAACTTCCGATCATCTTTCGCAGAGATCAACCACGAGAAGTCGTAATCAAATCCATTATCCTTCAGATAACTGAGATATTGCTCGAATCGGAATCGCTGGCTGGGCGAACGATCAGGACGATGTGCGGCAACAAAAAGAATCTTCTTTCTCTTCATGCGCTGCGCCTAGTCTTCCAGCCACACTGGAGGTAACTTCTCAAGAATTTCAATATCACGGAAACGCTGACTTTTGCGAACGCCGGCATTCTTAGCCCATTCTGCCATCCTGTTCAGTCCGTCGTCCAAGGTAGTTAAGGCAGGATCACCCAAAACCTTTTTCACTTTGCTGTGATCAGCATGTGCATGAACCACTTCATTACGGGCTTCAAGGTGACGAATATCTACTGTCATGCCCATTGCCTTCATGGTCAATGTCGCCAATTCATTCACCGAGTAATCTTTGTCAGCGCCAATATTGAAAACCTGGTTGTACGCTTCTTTCGTGTACGCCGATTTCACAATCGCAGGAACAATATCTCCAATGTAACTGAATGCGCGTGTTTGCGTTCCATCACCAAAAACAGTGAGCGGCTTTCCTTGCATGAGTTGGTTCATGAATATTCCAACAACATTACGATAACGATCACCGATATTTTGGAATTCACCATATACATTGTGCGGACGGAAAATCACATAATTCAATCCAAACATCTCGTGCGTAACACGTAGGTCTTGCTCTACAGCCAACTTCGCAATTCCATATGGATCTTCAGGAACAGGAATCATTTCTTCACGCATTGGAGGAGTCAATGCTCCGTACACAGCAATCGAAGAAGTGAACACAAAACATTTCACTTTGTGCTTTACAGACGCATTGATCAAATTAACGCTACCAATGAGGTTGTTCGTGTAATTGAAACGTTTGATGAAGTGACTTAATCCTTCAGCTGCATAAGCCGCAAGGTGATACACATAGTCAAACTTGTGCTTTTCGAACAAGGCGTCCACTAGTTCATGATCAGTAACAGAACCCACGATTAGCGTGGCGTCGCGATGCACGTTCTCTTCAAATCCACCAGATAGATCGTCAAGCACAACAACTGTATGTCCCTGAGCAATGAGTTCTGCAACAACGTGTGCGCCGATAAAACCAGCGCCTCCTGTAACCAATGATACTGCCATAGGATGCAAATATAATGAAAGTGCTTCAGTTAAGGTAAGGCAGCAACTGCGGGTGAATCCGTATCTTTGAACCTGTGCTAAAACTCGGCGAAGGCTATACACCAAGATGGATCGTTTGGGTCATCGATATTGCGATGGTTACATGCGCTCTTGCGCTTTCGTACTTGCTTCGATTTGATTTCTCCATCCCTGCATCGGAAATTCCCACGTTCAAAGTGGTTATTCCTGTGGTGCTCGGCGTTCGTGCAATTAGCTTCCTCGTTGCGCGTATTCCTTGGGCCATTATCCGTTACATGGGTCAACGCGACTCCATCCGCATCTTGATCACAGTCCTAGCGGGAACACTGTTCTTTTATGCATTCAACCAAGTAACTTACCGATTCGTCGATGGAATTTACTACATCCCCCACTCCATCATCATTATTGAATTTCTAACGACGACCTTTGCCTTGGTGAGTTCGCGACTTATCTACAAAGCCCTGTGGACCGAGATTCGCAATCCGAGTGGTGACAAGAAGAAAGTGATTATTTACGGTGCAGGAGAATCGGGTCTGATCACCAAACGCACGCTCGATCGTGATGCAGGGTCCAATTTCAAGGTAACAGCTTTTGTTGATGATGATGAATCAAAATCGGGGCGGAAACTTGAAGGAACGACCATTTATCACACATCCAAATTGTCGGCTTTATTGGAGAAAAGCGACATCGAACAGGTCATTATTTCTATTCAAAAAATCCAGCCTGCACGAAAGCAAGATGTGGTTGACACCTGCCTTGCTCAAAACACCAAAGTATTGAACGTTCCTCCAGTTACAAATTGGATCAATGGCGAGTTGAGCATTCGTCAAATCCGCAAAATTCAAATTGAAGAATTGTTGGAGCGCGACCCTATTCGACTTGATGAAGAAAATATTAATAATCAGCTAAAAGGTAAAACAGTTTTAGTGACTGGAGCTGCAGGATCCATTGGAAGTGAAATTGTACGACAAATTGCACGCTACAATCCTGGTAAACTGATCTTACTCGACCAATCAGAGTCGCCACTTTATGAACTCGAGATGGAATGTATCGAAACATTTCCTGGTGTGAATTCGGAGGTAGTGATGGGCGATGTGCGGAACAAAGAACGAATGGAGAATGTATTCCGCACATTCAAACCGCAGCTTGTTTATCACGCCGCAGCGTACAAGCACGTTCCTATGATGGAAATGAATCCATCCGAATCAATTCTGACCAACGTTTTAGGAACGAAAGTAGTTGCGGATCTTTCAGTACAGTACAAAGTAGAGAAGTTTGTAATGATCTCTACGGACAAAGCGGTGAATCCGACCAGTGTAATGGGTGCATCAAAACGTATTGCAGAAATATATACGCAATCGCTAAACAACCATATTACAGGTACACGATTTGTGACTACGCGATTCGGGAATGTACTTGGTTCAAGTGGTTCGGTTATTCCTCGTTTCC
>Ga0114980_10000359_pt1 | contig 32859 bp, 26 predicted proteins | sample S_140806_EF_Meta_FD_87018 | JGI IMG/M metagenome (GOLD analysis project Ga0114980, IMG submission 87018) | Freshwater microbial communities from Lake Simoncouche, Canada to study carbon cycling - S_140806_EF_MetaG | ecosystem: Environmental > Aquatic > Freshwater > Lake | place: Lake...
ATCGGTCGTGTTCGCTACAAAATGTAGTCTGAGTAACTCAGCTGTTAATTACGATTAACTTCAGTTCAGAATCAGAATAGTGAGATTGGCTGTAGTTTTACCCCATCCATGAAGCACTTGTTCTCACCGGCAACTCGCGAAAACATTCGAATAGCTTGGCTGGCAATTGGCAGCCAGCGGCTGCGTGCGATTATTACGGTTAGTATTATCGCGTTGGGTATCATGGCGCTGGTAGCCATGATTACGGCAACGCAAGCGCTTGAGAACAAGGTGAACCAGGAGTTTGGTCGCATGGGAAGTAATACGTTCACCATGCGTTCGGGATCGATGGGTGGTCGCCGTGGGCAGGTGGAGCGAGAAAATCCACCCATTACGTATCAGGAGGCCATGCGTTTTACCCGTGAATTCGATTATCAGGCAGTAGTTTCTATGACTTCCGTGGCTTCGTTCAATGCAACACTGCGTCATGGAAATGTGAAGTCGAATCCAAATATCCGTGTTTTAGGATGTGAGCCCACCTATCTGGAATTGTCGGGATATGATCTCGAGATGGGCCGCAATTTTAGCGAGGGTGAAATGGAAGATGGAACGAACGTCGTAATAATTGGCGCCGATGTGAAAAAGCAGTTGTTCGAGAACACGGGGGGTGTGGGAAAAGAGCTTTTCATTGGGAGCTATCGCTACGAGGTTATTGGGGTTCTCAAAAGCAAGGGAAACACCTTCGGCATGTCGGGCGACAACCAGTGCTTAGTGCCTGTTTCCAATGTGCGCAAGAGCATGGCCACTCAGGACACTGAATACAGTCTGAACATTCGAGTATCGGATGTAAGAACAATTGATGGAGCGATGGACGAGGCGAGAGGTTTGATGCGCACCATACGTGGCAATATGCCCGGCGATGAAGATAATTTTGATATGTACAAGAGCGATCAGATTGCGCGCGACTTGAATGATCTAACATCAAACATCACAGTAGGGGCTTCTATAATTGGGGTAATAACCCTGTTGGGAGCGGCCATTGGACTCATGAACATCATGCTTGTTTCCGTCACGGAGCGCACGCGCGAAATTGGCACGCGCAAAGCCATCGGCGCAAGCTCCTCAACTATTCGCGCTCAGTTCTTAATTGAATCCATCATGATAGGACAGTTAGGAGGCGTGGTGGGCATTTTCTTAGGGATTCTTGCAGGGAATGTTGTGTCACTTGTCATCGGGACAAGTTTTACGGTTCCATGGGCATGGATATTTATCGGTGTTACCATCTGTTTTATGGTAAGCGTGGTAAGCGGTTATTATCCGGCACGAAAGGCGGCAAAGCTCGATCCTATCGAGGCTCTGCGTTATGAGTAGATCCTTATTGAATTCCTTGAATTTTTTTGATGCGTGAAATCTCACGCTCAATGGCCCACGACATTTTGTTGTCGACTTGATCGTTTTTCAGGGCAACCAATAATTTACCGGTATCCAACATTTCGCGGGAATTAACCTCTTCCGGCAATGCCTCCGAGTATTCCTTGAAAAGCATAAGGAAGCGATGCATGTAGTTTTCCTGCAGGTCAATTAACGCGCTCAAGGCTTTTGACAAATGATTGAATGAAGCGGAGTTCATTACGGCCAGCTTTAAGTTGCTCAATGCACTTTCGTAAGATTCGAGCATCCCGATTCGATCATCGTCCGAGAGCTGAAAGGATGGGGTTGAGCATTCTTTTGACGCCTCGTTGATTTCGAGAACTTGCTCCGCACGAATAAGGTCGCCAATCGGCTTGAGCTTGCTTCGAATGAGCGACGGAACCATGTATTTCTGCAACAGTTCCTGCTTCCATTCAAATAGTTTTTGTTCGTGTTGATTTTCGAACTCCTCAAAGTTGTGCGACGATTCTATCCCCATCAAGGCCATAGCTTTTTGTTTAGTAATCTCAAAATCCATTACGAACCTCGTTTTTGTGTGTTACGCGTTTTGGCCTGATTTTTATCAATCGCGGGCGCGCTCAAAAGTACAGTTTGTTTTTGCATAGCTCTGCAGCCGGCCGAATGGTGAAACAACTCTTATATGTGTTGCGCGTATTTTTGTTACAGTAAAATCATTCTGAAAATGAGTAAGTACTTATCGATGATAGCCCTTTTTTTTGTTGCCAATGCATGCCTAGGCAACGAATCAGATTCGTTGCAGCGAGCTGCTGTGAAGGGTCTCGTAAAGGTGTCCGGTACCATGAGTGCCCAGAAGTCGGGCAAGGTGTTTATCTGGGAATCATTCGGGCGTAATGTGGTTAAACTCGACAGCGCTCAGCTTCTAAATGGGGCGTTCTCTTTTCCGGAGCGCGAAATTGAATTGGGAGTCTACATGCTAGGCTTGAACGAGAACAACATGTGTCCTATAATCCTCAATCCTGCCGAGAAGGTGGTTGATCTTCAGTTCTCTTCTGTCAAGCTGGAAAGTTCGATGACTTCCTCAGGGTCACGCGAGAACCAGGGATGGAGCGTTTATATGCAACAGGAACCTGCGTTGTTGAAGGCCATTAAAGATGCAAAGGTGGGTGCTGCAAAGAACCCCGAGAAGAAGGCGGAATTTGAAAGGCAACTGGTGGTGAAGGAAAAGGAACTTCTGAACCTGCAAAACAAAATGATGTCCGAATATCCGGGCACTCAATTGGCCAAACTCATGGGCTGGAAGCAAGAGCCCAATCGCAGCGACATTCGCAAGTATTGGGATAATATTGATTTTGGCGATGTGAGTATTACACGCAGTAAGGTGCTTTCCGATCGAATTGAAAGTTTCATGCGGCTTTTCAGCAAAGGCACCGATAGCGGATTCTACAGTTGTATTGAAGTGGTTGTGGAGCGCGCCAAAGCACACGATGCCGTGTTGGAGTTCGCCTTGAATCAATTGCTGGTTGGATTTTATGAAAGCAACATGGAAACCGTTTGCATGTACATCATCGACAACTACATCAACGGCGACGCATGCGGGGATGCTGATTTAAGCAGCGTAGTAAAGAATACAGCGGAGAGCATTCAACGACTTTCGGTTGGTCATACGCCGCCGAATATTCAGTTGAACGATGCGAATGGTCAGCCGGTTGATCTTTACTTACTATCAGCTAGGAAGAAGTACACGCTTGTGCTTTTCTGGAGCAGTTACTGTGAGCATTGCAAGGGGGAAGCACCCGAAGTAAAGGCATGCTATGATGCATGGAGCAAGAAGGGCTTCGAAATACTGGGTGTTTCTATTGACCGAAGTACTGATACATGGAAGGCTGCCTTGATTGAGCGCGGATTCACGTTTCCGAATGTTTGCGGAATGAAGGATTTCCAGTCGCCTGTTGCTAAAGATTATCGTGTTACCAGAACCCCCGCATTCTATCTTCTCAATGCGAAGGGTGAAATAGTTTTAAAACCGAAGAGTATCCGTGAAGTCCAAGGTTACCTCGCTAAGAATTTGAAATAATCGATACCATGAAATTGAAAAGGCCGCATTTGCGGCCTTTTTCAGTTGTATACTTTCGAGGTTGTTATGCCCAGCTGGCAATTTTCTCAGCTTTGTAGGCTCCTGCTTCTAGCTTTTCACGCACCTTCTTGAAACTTTCGATGGTGTAGTTCACATCCTCAATTGTATGCGCTACCGTTGGGATAAGGCGCAACATGATTACGTCTTTCGGCACTACAGGATACACTACAATTGAGCAGAAGATGTTGTAGGTTTCGCGAAGTTCGAGCGTGACATTAGTTGCTTCACCCAGGGAGCCTTTGAGGAACACCGGAGTTACCACAGAGTTGGTATGGCCAATGTCGAAGCCCGATTCCTTCAATCCGCTTTGCAGAGCTCCTGCAATATGCCAAAGTTGTTCTTGCAGTTCCGGCATGGAGCGAAGCATTTCCAAACGCTTGATGGCACCAATAACAATCGGCATAGGCAATGCCTTGGCGAATGTTTGCGAACGCATGTTGTAGCGCAGGAATTCGATTACGTGTTCTTCGCTGGCTACAAAAGCACCAACGGTTGCCATTGCTTTTGCAAATGTTCCGAAATACACATCGACGTCTTTTTGTACACCTTGCGCATCAGCTGCGCCGCGGCCGTTTTCGCCTATCGATCCGAAGCCGTGAGCATCGTCAACAAACAAACGGAAGCCGTATTCCTTTTTGTAAGAAACAATTTCTTTCAGTTTGCCCTGGTCGCCTGCCATTCCAAATACACCCTCAGTCAGAACCAAAATACCACCGCCCGTTTTGTCGGTGATCGCCTTGGCGTGCTTCAGTTGCTTTTCGAAGCTCTCCATATCGTTGTGCTGGAAAACGAAGCGCTTACCGTTGTGCAAACGCACGCCATCGACCATGCAGGCGTGGCTTTCGCTGTCGTAGACAATAACGTCGTGGCGGCCAACAAGTGCTTCAATTGCGCTCATGCAGCCTTGGTATCCGAAGTTGAGAAGGAAGGCATCTTCCTTTTGCATGAAGGAGGCAAGCTCCGACTCGAGTTGTTCGTGATATTTAGTTTGACCGCTCATCATACGGGCACCCATTGGGTAGGCCATGCCCCATTGAGCGGCAGCCTCGGCATCAACCTTTCTGATTTCGGGGTGGTTGGCAAGACCGATATAATTGTTGAGGCTCCACACGAGCACTTCTTTACCTCGGAAGGTCATGTGAGGGCCCAATTCTCCTTCCAGTTTTGGAAAAGTAAAGTAGCCGTGCGATTCTTTAGAATGCTGACCCAGCGGGCCGCGATTTTTGGCAATGCGATCAAAAATGTCCAACGTATTGAGTTTTTAAATTTCTAAGCCAAAATTAGGAAATGGTTACATCCATCGGTTATTCATCTGTGTCATTTATAAACAGCAGGGGCATTTGCATTTTTTCGGAGCCGATTGCTCACTGAATAGCTTCAAAACTAGACATTCGCTTATTTTCGCGGCCGAAGTCATGAACAACCACCGCTTTTTCAACGCACTCGTTCTGTTGGCAGCCATCACTTGGCTGCTTTCCGGCTGCAGCGAATACAACAAGGTATTGAAGAGCACCGACATCAATTACAAGTACACGAAGGCAAAGGAGTATTACGATAGCACGTACTACTATAAATCGCTGCCCATTTTGGAGGAGTTGATAGGGCTGACAAGAGGAACGCAACTGGCTGAGGATGTATATTTCCTTTATGCGAGGAGCCATTTCGGCGTGAAGGATTATTATCTGGCCAATTACTACCTGAAAACGTTCACCAAAACGTTCAGTAACAGCACGCGTTCGGAGGAGTGTCTTTTTTTGGCAGCAGAGTGCAATTATGAATTATCCCCATCGTATTCACTGGATCAAACAGACACACGAAACGCTATTGACGAGTACCAGTTGTTTTTAGATAGATATCCGAATAGCCATCTGAAGGATTCAGCCAATCATCAGATTGAGCGGTTAAGTATGAAGTTGGAACGAAAAGCGTATGAAAATGCCTATCAGTTCGCCAAGACCATGAGGTACAAGGCTGCTACCTCGGCGTTGAAGGATTTTATCCGAGAATATCCGGGCTCCATTTACCGTGAGGAGGCTATGTATTTGATAGTCAAATGTCAGTATATGTTGGCGGAGGGCAGTATTGAGGAGAAGAAATTGGAAAGAATGCGAGCAGTAGCTGAAAATTATCGTACATTCGCAGTCGCTTTTCCGGCAAGTAAGTTCTTGAGGGACGCCGAAGATTACTTTCAGAAGAGTGAAAAGCAATTAGAAAAATTGAGTTCAACCTCTAGCGAACAATCTAAATAATGAGCACATACAAGAATTCAACCGCTGCAAAGACAACCGTAACTCGCAACACGAGTGAGCTGTATGATAAGGTAGACGGTAACCTTTTCGAAACCATCGTATTGTTGACCAAGCGTGCCAATCAAATTAGCCGCGAGATGAAAGAAGAATTGTCGCAGAAGCTGGAAGAGTTCGGCAGCAACAGCGATAACCTCGAGGAGGTATTCGAAAACCGCGAGCAAATTGAAATCAGCCGCCACTACGAGCGTTTGCCAAAGCCTCACAGCATAGCAGTGCAAGAATTGGTGGACGGTGCTGTTCACTGGCGCTATCCGGAAGAAGTAATTAACGGTTAATCCGTTCGATTAATAGCATACAGAAAGATGGCAGAACGCCATCTTTCTTCATTTTCAGACCACATGCTTCAAGGAAAAAAAATTATAGTAGGTGTTACCGGTAGCATTGCTGCATACAAGGCAGCCTACCTGGTTCGATTGCTCGTTCAGGCGGGAGCTGATGTGCGTGTAATGCTCACCAATGGTGCCTTGCAGTTTGTGACGCCGCTGACTTTTTCAACCCTTAGCAAGAACCCGGTGCATTCTGATTTTACCGAAAATAAAGACAGTGGCGTTTGGGTGAATCATGTTGATAAGGCTTTGTGGGCCGACATGATTGTGGTTGCGCCCTTGACGGCCCATACGTTGAGCAAAATGGCGCATGGTCAATGCGATAGTTTCTTTATGGCTGTATACATGAGCGCACGATGTCCTGTGTTCTTCGCGCCTGCCATGGATCACGACATGTTCTTGCACGGTGCTACTGTTGAGAACATTGAAAAATTAGTTTCATTTGGTCATCATCTCCTGGCGCCCGGAGAGGGTGAACTAGCCAGCGGACTGATAGGCAAGGGAAGAATGGCGGAGCCCGAGGAGATTGTTGAATCGATACTTACCGCATTGACTGCGAAGAGTCCGCTGCGCGGAAAACACATACTTGTCACTGCAGGCCCCACGCATGAAGCCATCGACCCGGTAAGGTTTATTGGCAATCACTCCACAGGTAAGATGGGTTTTGCACTTGCCGAGACACTGGCAGATATGGGAGCGCGCGTTACATTGGTTTGCGGCCCTTCGCATCTGTCAACGCAGCATCCGCTTATTCATCGGGTGAACGTGACGTCTGCAAACGAGATGTTGAATGCCTGCTTGCCCGTTTTCGAACAGGCCGACGGAGCTGTGCTCTCAGCAGCGGTTGCCGATTATATGCCTGAAACATACATGCCGGAGAAGCATAAGAAGGGTGAAGAGAAATGGTCTTTACAGTTGGTAAAGACACCCGATATAGCCTTTGCTTTGGGAAGTGCTAAGCGGGCAGAGCAGTGGTTGGTTGGCTTTGCGCTTGAGACAACGGATGAGTTGAATCATGCAATGGCAAAGTTGGAGAGGAAGAATTTGGATTTAATAGTCTTGAACAGTCTCCGCGATGAAGGTGCCGGATTCGGAACAGACACCAATAAAATCACGTTAATTTGGCGCAACAATAAAACCCGGGAATTCGGGTTGAAGCCCAAATTGCAAGTTGCACGTGACATAGCAGATGCAATCGTAGAATTGATGAACGCATGAAAAGAATTTTCGCTCTATTGATAGGTATGTATGCGGTTGTTGCTGCGAATGCGCAGGAACTAAACGCCACTGTAAATGTGCTGATACCCCAACAGGTAATTTCTCCCCCCGAGTTTTTCAATTCCATGAAAAGCACGATTACAGAATTTCTGAATGGTCGCAAATGGTCAAAGGATACTTGGCAGAACAGTGAGCGAATTCAATGCACTTTTCAGATTACCATCGAGCAGCAGGTCGATAACCGGTCATTTAAAGGCAGTTTACAAGTGACAAGCAGCCGTCCTGTTTACAATTCAGATTACAAGACTTCGTTGCTGAACATCAATGACCGCGACTTCGAGTTTGTTTTTCAGGAGAATACAATGATTCAATGGAGCAATGATCAGCACCGCGACAATCTGAGCAGCGTGCTGGCATTTTATGCCAACCTCATATTGGCGATGGATTATGATTCTTTTGCCATGGAAGGAGGTACTGACCATTACCTTACTTGTCAGGCCATCATCAATAACGCTCAAAATGCCGCGGAGCCCGGTTGGCGCAGCAATGAAAAAGGAAGACAGAACAGATTTTGGTTCATTGAAAACATCCTTTCACAATCGTTCAAGCCAATTCGCGAATTCCTCTACAATTACCATCGAAAAGGGTTGGATAAACTTTACCTCGACCAAGCGGCAGCAATTGCTTCGATGAGCGCTGCATTAGATGGGTTGAATGATGTGCATAGAATCAAGCCTTCCTCTTACAACATGCAGGTGTTGTTCTATGCCAAGTCGGATGAGATTGTGAACATCTATAAACCACGCTCGATAGACGATAAGAAGCAGGTTGTAGAAAATTGTAAGTTGCTCGATCCGGGTAACATCTCCAAGTACGAGCGTATTCTTCAATAGCAATCTCTGCAGATGTGAATAAGTAATAGCCGGTCGGAGTCAATTCGAGCTTAGCGACTAGCATAGCATGCGCTTACTTTGCTTTACCAAAATTGAATGGCATGCTTACGTCTCTTCTCGTTCAGAATTATGCGCTCATCGATGAGCTTTCCATTCCGGTTGCGAACGGTTTTACAGCTATAACAGGTGAGACGGGAAGCGGTAAATCGATTTTGCTGGGTGCATTTGGACTTCTGTTGGGTGAGCGAGCGGATGCGAAGTCTATCCGACGTGGTGATGCCAAATGTGTAGTGGAAGCAACCTTCGATTTGACGGGTTGCGAGCTGAAATCTTTTTTTGATGAAAATGATCTCGACTACGAGGACCACACCGTTGTGCGCCGTGAGATCGCCGTTGGCGGCAAGAGCAGAGCGTTTATCAATGATACTCCGGTGCAGCTCCATCTATTGAAAATGTTGGGCGCTCGGTTGGTTGATATTCACAGCCAACATGAGAATTCATTGCTGGGTGAACGTTCGTTTCAGTTTGAAGTGTTGGACGCCTTTTCGGGCAACGAACCTGTTTTGAAATCGTACAGAATTGCATTTGAGAAGTGGAATCAGCTTCGTGGTGAACTCAGTGAAATGAAAGGCCAACTGTCGCAATGGCAGCAGGAACAAGATTACGTGCAGTTTCAATTGCAGGAGTTGGAAAAGGCCGGCCTGGCTGAGTTAAACCAAGAGGAGCTGGAGTCGGAATTGAATACACTGCAACATGCTGATCACATTCGTCAGGCACTGCATAGCACCGGTGAAATTCTGGATGGAATTGAGCATTCTGTGCTAAACAGATTGGCTTCAGCGAAATCGATTTTGGGTAAGGTGAGCAGTCATAGCACAGCACTGACGGAGTATCACAACCGACTTGAAAGCAGCATCATCGAATTGCGGGAGTTGACGCGCGACATCGAGTCGTTTGCTGCGGGAGTGCAAAGCGATGAGAAGAGAGTAGAGCAATTAGGCGAGCGATTGTCTATGCTTTACTTGTTGCAAAAGAAGCATCGCGTGCAAACTGCCGACGAGTTGATGAGCATTTTAAACCAGTTACAGTCGCGTGCATTTTCATCGGAAGAGTTGGAAGAGCGAATGATGAAGTGCGAATTGGAAATTGCATCCTGCGCGGAAGAGCTTGGTGAATTATCGATGACACTCGATAAGTCAAGGGCCAAGGGCGCAAAGATGGCCGAAAAGGAAATGCGCGGATACTTCGCTCAGCTGAGTATGGAGCACGCAGAGGTGCAGCTGCAGTTGGAGCGCAAGGAAGATTTTGATTTTTGGGGAAGGAATCAAATTGCCTTCCTATTCAAGGCGAATAAGGGTGGGCAATTTCAGCCTATACACAAGGTTGCAAGCGGTGGTGAAATTGCGCGCGTGATGTTGGCCATAAAAGCTTCCATCAGCAAGCATAAGCGTTTGCCCGTTCTCATATTGGATGAAATCGATCAAGGTGTAAGCGGTGAGGTAGGCTTGAAGATTGGGGCTATTCTCAAAGAGATGAGTACTTCCATGCAGTTGCTTGCCATAACGCATTTGCCGCAGATTGCAGGCAAGGCCGATTATCATTGGAAGGTAGCCAAAGAGGTGCGCGACGATCAGACCTATACTTCGGTTGAAGAGATACAGGCTGAAAAGCGTGTGAACGAATTAGCAGAAATGTTGGGAGGGAAGAAACTTTCCGCTGCTGCACTAGCCAATGCGAAGGAACTGTTGTCTTAGAATTCTGCGTTCAGCGGTGTGCGTGGGAATGGAATGACATCGCGGATGTTGCCCATGCCTGTCACGAACATAATAAGACGCTCGAAGCCCATGCCGAAACCTGCATGCACGCATGTTCCGAATTTTCTCGTTTCCAAATACCACCAGATGTGATCTTCCGGTATGTTGAATTGCGCGCACTTACTGCGAAGCATGTCGAGACGCTCCTCCCGCTGTGACCCGCCGATGATTTCACCAATGCCCGGCACCAGAATGTCCATGGCAGCTACGGTTTCACGGCCTTGAGCATCGGGCTCATTCATGCGCATGTAGAACGCTTTGATGGCAGCAGGATACCCCGTGATGATAACGGGTTTCTGGAAGTGTTTCTCAACCAGATAGCGCTCATGCTCGCTCTGCATGTCAATTCCCCATTCAACCGGGTACTTGAATTTTTTCTTTTTGAAATGATTCGACTGCAGGAGAATATCGATGGCCTCCGTATAGGTGATACGTTCAAATTGATTGCTCACAATCATGTTCAAGCGTTCAAGCAGCGGCATGGATTGTCTTTCATCGACAGGTTTTTGCTTGTCTTCATTCAACTCACGCTCCTGCAAAAACTCAAGGTCTTCGCTGCAATGGTCGAGAGCATATTGGATACAGTATTTGAGGCATGCTTCACCGAGGTTCATATTGTCGGTGATGTCATTAAAGGCAACCTCGGGTTCAATCATCCAGAATTCGGCAAGGTGTCGGCTTGTATTGGAGTTTTCTGCGCGGAATGTTGGTCCGAACGTATACACTTTGCCCAGTGCCAGCGCGGCGAGTTCTGCTTCCAATTGTCCGCTTACCGTTAGGTTGGTTGTCTTTCCGAAGAAGTCTTCCGCGAAATCAACCTTTCCTGTTTTTGCAATTTCATCGAGGTTCAAGTTGGTGACACGAAACATTTCACCGGCACCTTCTGCATCGCTGCCGGTAATGATGGGCGCATGCAAATAATAGAATCCGCCGTCGTTGAAGAATTTATGGATGGCGAAAGCCAGGTGATGACGTATTCGGAATACTGCTCCAAAGGTGTTGGTTCTGAATCGCAGGTGTGCTTTTTCACGGAGAAACTCCAGCGAATGGCGTTTCATCTGGATGGGGTATTCATTCGGGTCGCAATCGCCCAGAATTTCAAGTTGATCACAGATGACTTCAATGTCTTGTCCTTTACCCAAACTCTTCTGCACCTTACCTGTAGCGGCTATGGCAGCGCCTGTCTGCAATCGCTTCAATGTGCTTTCACCATGCTGCTCTTTGCTTACCACGATTTGCATCGTGCGAATAGTGGAGCCGTCAGACACCGACAGAAATTGGTCGTTGCGAAGAGTTCTCACCCAGCCCTTCACAGTAACAGTGGTGTCTATTGGCTGAGAGGAAAATAATTCGGCGATAGTAGCGTGTGGCATAGTACAGCGTTTTGAGAACGCGAATTTACCACATTGCTTATAAAACTAATCAGATCGAAAACTTAAGCGCTTGTGCGTTGCGGAACGTTGGGCAGGTCGCTTTCAATCTTACCGTCGCGCATGCGTACGATGCGATGGGCCATTCGTGCAATGTCTTCTTCGTGCGTGACAATAATGATGGTATTGCCTGCGCTATGTATTTCATCAAACAAAGCCATTATTTCATGGCTTGTTTTAGTATCCAGATTTCCGGTTGGTTCGTCGGCCAATATGATCGACGGGTTGTTCACCAGCGCCCTAGCTACTGCCACACGTTGCCTCTGCCCGCCCGAAAGCTCGTTGGGTTTGTGGTTCATGCGATCGGCTAGGCCCACGCTCTGCAATGAATCTTTGGCTTTTTGGTTGCGCACTTCTTTCGGAATGCCCGCATATACCAGTGGCAAGGCCACGTTATCGAGCGAACTGTAGCGAGGCAGTAAGTTGAAGGTTTGAAAAATGAAACCGATTTCCTTGTTGCGAATTTCAGCCAGTTTGTTGTCGTCCAAGTTCGCCACATTCGGGCCGTTCAGGAAGTAGCTCCCGGAGGTAGGAGTGTCCAAGCAACCGATGATGTTCATGATGGTGCTTTTTCCGGAGCCTGAGGGGCCCATCAGAGCTACGTATTCATTTTTGGAAATGGATAAGTCCACTCCATTAAGCGCCTTGATGGTTTCATCGCCGATGCGATAAAACTTGGTAAGACCTTCTATGCGTATAATTTCCTGCATGGGCGGCTAATGTACATTCCAAGATGATTTGAGCCATTCATATAGGTGTTATTTCCACTAAAAATCATTAAATTAGCCTTTAATTAAGTTCCCGAATCCAAATGAAAAAGCGCTTGCTTCTTTTTTCATTGTTGGTCGTCTGTTGTGGACGACTGTCGGCTCAATTACTCGTCGACAATTCAATTAACGCCAATGCTGCGGTGCAGAATGTATTGCTCGGCGCCGGTGTTACTGCGAGCAACATTACCTTTCAAGGTGACAATGCCCAAATTGGTGGGTTTACATGCAATGGATGTGGTTTGGGTATTGGCAACGGCGTCGTAATTGGTACCGGCAATGTCGATGGGGCGGATGGTCCGAATAGCGGTGGAGGCTTTAATCTGGGGCCTCCCGACTTTAGCGATGGTGTGGGTGATAACGATTTGGAGCAACTCAGTGGTATGGCTCTGAACAATACGGCAGTATTGGAATTTGATTTCGTGCCTACCGGCGATAGCCTTGCGTTCAATTATGTTTTCTCATCCGATGAGTATCCGGAGTTCGTCAACAGTATCAACGATGCATTCGGATTTTTTCTGAGCGGACCCGGTTTGAATGGTCCTTACTCCAATAGTGCGATGAACATCGCCTTGATTCCGGGTACTACGGTTCCAATCAGTATCAATACCGTCAATGATTTTGAAAATTCCTCTTATTACGTAGACAATACCGGCGGAGCAGCCAACGTGCAGGCCGATGGACTTACCACCATGCTTACCGCCTATGCGGAAGTTATCTGCGGTGAAAATTATCACATCAAAATTGTGATAGGTGATGCAATGGACTATATGTATGATTCATGGGTTTATCTTGAGGCTGGAAGTTTTCAAAGCAATGTGCTTTCCATGAGTTATTTAGCTCCGAATTACTCCTCTCCAATTGATGGGGGAGTTTTTGAGGGTTGCCAGGCAGGAAATCTTGTTTTTTCAAGGGCGGGGGTGCTGGATGCGGAGGTGAGTTACGGCCTGACATTCGCAGGCGACGCAATCATCGGCACTGACATTGATTTTCCGTACACAGAAATTGTCTTTCCTGTCGGACAGGATGAGGTAACCATCACTTTCCAGGCCATTCAGGATTTTGTGTTGGAGGGTGTGGAGACACTTGAAATTACCATGGAAAACGCCGGTTGTGGATCCAGTAGCGCGAATGTTTCAATCAGCGTTTATGATCTTCCGGCGCTCGAAGTGGCATTAGACGATGCATTAATTAATTGCGGAGAATCGGTCACATTTACTCCTACAATAACAGGAGGCTTGGGTGATTACACCCTTGTTTGGGACGGTGCATTCGAAGGAGCGAGTTATACCGTTATTCCTCAGCAAGCCACAGCCTATTCATATACCGTTACGGACACGTGCGGCGTGATCCCTTTTAACGGCAGTGCGTCGGTTGAATTTGTTGTGAATCCACAGTTGCTGGTAGAGGCTTCTGATGATCTCACGGCAACCTGTTTGGATGTACAGAACTTTCAGCCTCAAATCTCAGGGGGGTTACCCCCCTATGAAGTGGCCTGGTATGTCGACGGAGTATTGGAGTCTATAAATACTGATTTACTCTTTGCCTCTGATGAGAGCGTATCGCTTTCGTTTGCTGTAACCGATTTGTGCGGTGTCGAGGTATCAGATGAATTTGACTACAGCGTACCCGCTGTTCCTATTGATTTAAACTTAGGGCAAGATGTTACTGTGACTTGTATCGATGAAGTGGTGCTAGAGCCACAGCCCTCAGGCGGAGTGGGAGCGTATCAATATGAATGGTTCGTGGATGGAGCTGCAGAGCCAGGCGCACAAGTATTCGATAGTTTCTTTTTCAACGATGCAACTGTTCGGTTGGAGATTATGGACGAGTGCGGCAATATCGCGAGCGATGAATTGGAAGTTACGGTTCCGCTCGTGCCCGTTACTGTTGAACTGCCGACAGATATTTCTACGACCTGTCTCGTAACCAATAATCTGCAACCCGCGGTGTCCGGTGGAGCAGGCATTCTCGATTATGCATGGACGATAAACGGACAAGGGTATTCGAATGCCACTTCCATCAATTATTCTACTGAGACGAATGCAGCCATCGAATTAACGGTGGAAGATGAATGCGGTAATGTGGGTTATGATGAAATGCAAGTCATTATTCCCGCAGTGCCCGTGCAAGTTTCTACAACAGCCGATACTACCATCTGTTTAAATGATGGCGCGCTGCTCACCGGAAGCGCATCGGGCGGAGTAGGAGATCTAGTGTTGTCGTGGGAAGGTGGTTCCAATCAGTCAACCATATATGCAACGCCAACGGTGTCTTCAGCCTATCGTTTATTTGTCCAAGATGAGTGCGGCAACTCGGCTAGCGCAACTGTTTTTGTGACGGTCGATTTCGTAGAACCCAATTTTATCTCCGCTTATTTGGATGATGAGTTGGTGGGATTGACGAATTTACTGCCCGATTCGGTTGTCACTTTCTGGGAGTTTTCGGACGGCACTATTTCAAATGAGGAGAATCCGGTTCATCGCTTCAATACCGTCGATGAGTGGGTTGCCACTTTGCACGCTTATACAGCAGCGGGTTGTCACAACGAGGTTTCTCAAACCTTTGAAGCCACAGGTGCTGTTTTCATTCCTACCGCATTCACTCCGGATGCCGATGGTATAAACGACTACTGGAAGCCGGTTGGAAGGGATTTGGTGAGCTACCACCTGCGCGTGTTTAATCGGTATGGTGAGGTGGTTTTTGAGACCCGAGACATGGAGCAGTATTGGGACGGTGGCATGCGCGGTGGAGATTGTTTTGTGCCCAATGGAGTGTATAGCTTTATTTTGCAAGCCACTGATGCCAGGTATAATTCGTTTGAGCGTTCGGGGCATGTGCAAATCGCACGTTAATCCGGACAACTTTAGAGTGATACCTGCTGTCATTAATCATCGAAACCAAATCTTATGAGAATTCTTATATCTCTTTTTGCCCTTGTCGTATTTTCTGCGAACAGCATAGCTCAGGTAACTGTAACCACTGTCACCCCCGCTGAGGCGGTGGCTGCGCTGGTAGGCCCCGATTTAGAGGTAAGCAACATCAGTTTTACGGGCGACGTCATTCAACTTGGAACTTATCAGAACGCAGGAGGCAATTTCCCGATTGCCAACGGTATAGTGTTGAGTACAAGCGACGCAAACAATTTTGAGGCGGGTGCTTTCTTCGGTGATCCAACCAATCCGGTCAACACTGAACAGGACTTATTGGATATCGCCAATTCAGTTCCTCCGCTCATCAATCAAACGTTTGTAGTAAATGGTGTTTTCGATGTTGCCATACTTGAGTTCGACTTCGTGGCATCAGGGCCTATCCTCACCTTCAAGTATGTATTTGGATCGGATGAGTACCTTACCTACGTGAACTCACAATACAACGACGTCTTTTCATTTCTGATTTCAGGACCGGGTATTACCGGTCCGTATGCTTCGCCCGCAGCATTTTCGGATGGCGCGCAAAACATTGCAGGGGTGCCCAACAGCGACCCCTTCTTGCCTATTACAATTTCTTCCGTAAACAATGTGCTTAATAATCAGTACTACATCGATAACCCCGGAAACGCGGTAAACAGCACAATTAGCTGTACCGGCTATACTGATTCATTGCGGGTGTATGCCGATTTGCAGTGTGGTCAAACCTACCACATGAAGTTGGCAATTGCGGATGGTTCCGACGCGGGTTTGAAGTCGATGGTAATGTTTGAAGAGGGCAGCTTCCAGCTTTCAGGAGCGGGTATCGAGGCTTATTCAGTAGGTGCACCGAGCACCTTGGAGGAAGATTTTGTGCTTATCGAAGGTTGTTTAAACGGAGAGTTGCGTGTGCAGCCTCCAGCTTGTGCTGCTGAAATACTGGATGTCGATTTTTCTTATTCGGGTATTGCAATAAATGGTCTCGATTATGACGCGTTGCCAATTACATTGAGTCTCCAGGGTGAACCGGTGCTTATTCCGATTATTCCTGTGGCGGATGGTCTCACTGAAGGTGACGAAACGGTGCAGATAGTCATGAACTTCATCAACCTGGAGGGGGAACCGGATTCGGACACTACAAACATCATCATTCGTGATTATGTGCAACCTGCGGTCGATATGAAAACTGTTTATATCTGTAACAACGACACAACTGTTTCTCCGGTTATAACGGGTGGTTTTCCTCCGTATGCATACACTTGGTGGGATGGTACACAAACGACATCTCATTTTTTTGATACAGGTGATGCCGGCAGTTACTCCATAGCCATGAGCGATTGGTGCGGCACTGATTTCAATACAGATTTTGAAGTGGTGGAGCCGGGTCCCATTTTCGTTTCGCCTCTCATATACAATTGTTTTGGACAGCAAACGGAAGACTTGGCCCGTAACGGTGCGCCACCGTACAGCATCCTGTTCTCTGAAGATTCGCTCACGAATACGGATTACTCATTTCTAGCTGAATTCTATGGAACCTATTATGTAACGTTTACCGATCAGTGCGGCTCTTCGGGAACTTCAACGATTATCACTCAGCGATGTGATACGAAGGTGCCAAACGTGTTCACACCGAACGGCGACGGTAAAAACGATACATTCGAGATTTTCGGTATTGAAGGTTTCCGCGGAAGCAGCTTGGTCGTATTTGACCGCTGGGGTACCATTGTTTTTGAAGACAAGGATTACAAAAACAACTGGAGCGGAGCAGATAATACGGATGGAGTTTACTTCTACATCTTCACTCGTTCAGACAAAGAAGTATTTACCGGATCTTTCGAGAAGCTCGGAACAAAATAAGAGTTAGAACTCACGTGTATGGAGAGCTTGTGCCAGTTGGTGCAAGCTCTCTTTTTTTTCGGAGGCCACATCAATGGCTTTCAGACGCTGCAAGGCTAGTTCATAGTAGTCGTTGACCTTTTCTTTCAGCGATTGATCAATGCCCAATTCACGGAAGAGTTTGCTAACGATTTCGACTTTTTCTGTTGCGTTTTTGTTTTCAAGCTGAAGGTCGAGTAGTGTTCTTTGTTGGTCGTTGGCCCGTGTGTAAGCTTCAATCATCAAATAGGTTTTCTTGTTGGCTAAAATGTCGCCACCCACTTGTTTTCCGGTTTTAGATCCATCACCAAACGTATCGAGATAATCATCCCAAAGCTGGAATGAAATCCCCAAAGCAATGGCGAAATCATAGATAGCCTCTTGGTCGGTCAATGAGGCTCCGCTGATGATGGCTCCTATTTTCATGGAGCCTCCGAGCAGCACCGACGTTTTCAGTTTGATCATTTCGATGTATTCTTCGATCGATACATCATTGCGCGATTGGAAGTCCATGTCCATTTGCTGACCGATGCAAACTTCCAGTGCCGTCGTGTTGAAGGTGCGCATTACATCGCCTAAGACCTCTTGTTTGGTCTTGATGAGTAATTGATATGCTTGAATAAGCATGGCGTCGCCACTCAAAATAGCCACGTCGCGATTCCATTTTTCGTGAACGGTAGGTTTACCTCGTCGCAGCGGTGCATTGTCCATAATGTCGTCGTGCATGAGGGTGAAGTTGTGGAACACTTCCATGGCAAGAGCCGGGTAGACGACGTCTTCCGAATCGCCGGAAAACAAATCGGCGGCGAGCAGGGTAAGCAGCGGACGAACGCGCTTACCTCCAAGACTCAAAATATAATTAACCGGTTGGAGTATATTCTCTTCGCCGTTTTTGCGGCAGAAGCCATCTATTTTTTGTTGGATGATGGCTTGAAAATCTTCTAAGGAATGCATGTCCTTATTTGCCGGCTTTAAGTTGGTCGAGTATGTATTTGCCATAGCCGCTATTAACAAGTGGCTGCGCTATTTGTTCTGTCTGTGCATCGTCGATAAATCCCATGCGCCAGGCTATTTCTTCGATGCAGCCAATTTTTAATCCTTGGCGCTCCTCGATGACTTGCACATACTGGCCGGCCTGCATCAGCGAAGCAAATGTGCCGGTGTCGAGCCATGCGGTTCCTCGGTCCATGCGTTGTACTTTGAGGCGGCGCTGAAGCAGATATTCTTTATTTACATCGGTAATCTCGTATTCGCCTCGCGCACTTGGTTGTAGGTTTTTTGCGATTTCTACCACATCGTTGTCGTAGAAATAGAGCCCTGGTACAGCGTAATTGCTTTTGGGTTGATTCGGTTTTTCTTCAATGCTGATAGCTTGTCCGCTGGCGTCAAACTCAACAACGCCGTAGCGTTCCGGGTCTCGAACGTGATAGGCATATACCAACCCGCCATCAATTTGGGTGTTTTCACGTAGCATATGTCCCAAGCCCCGGCCGTAAAAAATGTTGTCTCCAAGAATGAGCGCAGCCTTGTCGTTGCCTATAAAGTCAGCACCCAACACAAATGCTTGTGCAAGTCCGTTGGGCACTTCCTGCACTTGATAGCTGAAGTTGCAGCCCAGTCTTTTCCCGTCACCTAGCAGTTTTTCAAACCCTGGCAAATCGTGTGGGGTTGATATAATTAGAATGTCGCGAATGTTGGCTAGCATGAGGGTCGACAACGGATAGTAAATCATCGGTTTGTCGTAAACGGGCATGAGCTGTTTGCTCACCGCCAACGTTAGTGGATACAAGCGGGTTCCGCTGCCACCTGCGAGAATGATACCTTTCATGGATTGCTAATTTATTTTTTTTCAAGCTCAATTTTACGCACGCTCCAGTCATCGTAATGGAGGTCGTCTTCTTCATCGAGCGTTTGGAAGAAGGGCTCTTGGAAGGATTTGGTCGTAATGCGTTTTTGAAATGAGAGAAGGAGTGCCGGCAGTATGACCAGGTTTGTAATCATAGCTACCAACAGTGTAACTGCCGTTAGAACACCCAACGCGCGCGTTCCTTCGAATTCGCTTGCTGCAAAGCAACCAAAGCCGAACAATAAAACCAGGGAGGTATACACCATGCTGGCTCCTGTTTCGCGGATGGCGAGCAGTGCCGATTCTTTGATTTTCCAATTGTGGTATTTCAATTCCTGACGATACTTGGCCAGGTAGTGAATCGTGTTGTCGACCGTAATTCCGAGAGCAATCGAAAATACAAGAATGGTTGAAGGCTTCAGCGGAATGCCGGCAAACCCCATGATGCCCGCTGTCATGATTTGCGGAATGATGTTGGGGATGAATGAGATGAAAACCATGCGTGCGCTCCAGAACATAATTGCCATCATGATTGAAATGATGATGACCCCAAAGAGCAATGAGCTGAATAAATCGCCAACGAGGTAATTGGTTCCTTCTAGAAAGACAACAGAGGTGCCCGTGAGTGTTACTTTGTATTTGGCCGGGTCGAATATGCTGTCGATTTTTGGTTTGATATCAGCCATCAATCGGTCCATTTCTTTCGTGCCGATATCAGCTACTTGCGTTGTTACTCGGGTGAGTCTTTTGGTGCTATCGAGAAACGTCTTTTCAACTCCTTTGTCTGCGCGATTGTCGTCACCAATAAACTCTCCGATAAATGCTTGCTCCTCGCGCGGTATGAGCGAGTAGTAGGCGGAATCGCCCATGTAAAAAGCTTGGCGCAGGTATTTGCTTGCGTCGACGATAGAGAGTGATCTGGAAAATGGATGAATAGCTGTGTCTTTCAAAGCCAGCGTATAATCTGCCAACAACATCTGCAGCTCTTCAATTTTCTGGAGGTTTTTTTCTTTCGTGATTTGTCCCTTTTTACCACAGTCGATCAATATTTCGAAAGGCATGACCCCATTGAAGTTTGCCTCAAACCACTTTAAATCGGTAATAACCCGGTCGCTATCCGGAATGTCGTCAACGATATTGCCAGTGGTGTGCATTCGGCTGATTCCGTATATACAAACAGCGCTCAACACCAGGGTAATGGCATAAATCCACTTGCGGTAGAAAATCACACTGCGTACCAATGCATCGAGAATACTCTCCAGCCAAGGCGAGTTGAGGTGACCCAAGTGTCGTTCTGTAGGCGGAGGAAGGTAGCTATATACAATTGGGAATATGAGTAGCGACAGGAAGAACGCAAGCAAACAGTTCAAGCTAGCAATCACACCGAAGTGCTTCAGCAAGTCGCTTGATGTAAAAATGAAGGTAGCAAAACCTACAGCAGTTGTGGCGTTAATCATGAACGCAGCAGCACCGGCTTTCTGAACTACGCGAGCAAGGGCTCTTGTTTTGTTGCCATAGCGCTGATATTCCTGGTGGTATTTGGTAACCAAATAAATACAGTTGGGCACTGTGGTTACAATCATCAGCGGGGGAATGAGCCCCATGAGCATGGTAATCGGATAATCAAACAAGGCAATACTCCCCATTGCAATAACCACCGACACAACAACAACGCTCATGACAACCATGGTAACCTTCACGCTGCGGAAGAACACCAAGAGTAGCGCCATGCAAATGATAGCCGAAAGAATGGTGAAGAATTTCAGCTCGGCCTTCACTTTAACCGACATTACTGAACGTATGTAAGGCATGCCCGATACATAGGTTTGGATGCCTGTTTCTCGGGTGAACTGATCAGACAACATGAGCATGCGATCAATCGCGTTGCCACGGTTTTCTGAGTTGAATAGTTTGGTGTTAACAAACACCATCATCAAACCTGCATCGCCATCCTTCTTGTAAAGCAACTTTTCATAAAAGGGAAGGCTATACAATATTCCACGAATGGAGTCGAGTTCCGCCTGTGTGGTTGGGTCGTGATTAAACAGCTGCTGAAAATCGAAACGTTGCAGCGTTGTGTCTTTTACGAGGTTGTAGCAATTACCGGTCGAAAAAATACTATCGACCATGGGGAAGGCTTGCCCATCGACTTCAACTGTGGTGGCTTGCAACTCACGGACGAGTTTACGCCATTGATTAAAGTTGTTGAGTTCCCATATGCGATCGTCCTTGTAGCCGATGGCGAGCACATTTCCGTCCTCGCTGAACTGATCAATAAAACTCCTGTATTCAATGTAGGTGCTATCGTCTTCGGGAAGCACGCCTCCGAATTTATAGCTCATGCGTGCGTATTGTGACTGCCAGCCCATAACGGCCGTCAGCAAAATAAGCAGCAACCCCAAGGGGGCGCGATAGCGTAATATGAAGGCTCCTATTTTACCCCACATAGATTTGACGGCAAAGAAACGATAAGAATTCAATGGAAACCAAAAATTGGTGTAGGTTTGAAGCGTTATGTTGAAGCAAACGATCCAACAAAAATTACAGGTAAAACTATCGCCACAGCAAATTCAGCTCATGAAGATGCTTCAGATTCCGACCATGGAGTTGGATCAGCGCATTAAGGAGGAGATGGAGGTGAATCCCGCCCTGGAAGAGGGTAGTGAAGAATCCGAGCAGACCGACGATGAGCAGAGCGAAGACCAGCAAGAGGAGCAGGATACTGACAACAAGGAGGAGGAAGAAATTGACCTTTCCGACTATTTTGACGATGATGACATTCCTGATTATAAGTTAAGAGTCAATAATCACAGTGCCGATGATGAGGAGCGCGACACTCCCTTGGGAGCCGGGCGCACTTTTCAGGATTTGCTCTTTGCGCAGCTTGGCATGACGGAGTTGGACGAAGAGCAGCGCCTGTTGGCGGAGTATCTCATAGGCAATCTCGATGAGAACGGCTATTTGCGCAGGGAGCTTGCAGCTGTAGCAAATGATTTGGCCTTCTCCATGAATATCAGCGTTACTGTACCCGATTTGGAGGAAGTATTGGCTGTGATTCAGGAACTCGATCCTCCCGGAGTGGGAGCGCGCGATTTGAGGGAGTGCTTACTCATTCAAATAAGACGTTCGGAAGTGCGAAATGCCGACACAATCATGGCCGAAAAGGTGTTGGTGAAATACTTTGAAGAGTTTACCAAGAAACACTACGAGAAAATAGCTAGGCGATTGGATATTGAGGAGGCGGAATTGAAGCCTGCCATTGATCTTATTCTTCATTTGAATCCAAAGCCGGGCAACAGCATGATAGAAGCTTCCCGAACCGTTCAGCACATCGTGCCCGACTTTTTATTGATATCGGAGGATGAAGAGTTGAAGCTCACGCTTAATGCACGAAATGCCCCCGAGTTGCGCATTAGTCGCGAGTATCGCGAAATGATGCAGCATTACGCTAAGGCGAAAGTGAAAGATGCTAAGGAAAAGGAGGCTTTGCTTTTTGTGAAGCAAAAAATAGATAGTGCAAAGTGGTTCATTGACGCTATACGACAGCGAAACGACACACTGCTATACTGCATGCAGGCCATTGTCAATTACCAAAAAGAGTTCTTCTTAACGGGCGATGAAACCAAGTTGAAGCCCATGATTTTGAAGGATATTGCAGACATGGTTGGGATGGATATTTCCACGATTAGCCGTGTTGCCAATAGCAAGCATATTCAAACCACTTTCGGCACCTATCTATTGAAGTATTTTTTCAGTGAAAGTCTGAGCACCGACGACGGGGAGGAAGTTTCATCGCGAGAAGTTAAGCAGATACTCAAAGATGCTATTGAAGCTGAACAGAAGCGAAAACCCTTGACCGACGAGAAGTTGATGAAACTGCTGAATGAGAAAGGCTATAATATTGCGCGTCGAACGGTGGCAAAGTATCGTGAACAACTCGGCATACCGGTAGCACGTTTAAGAAAGGAATGGTAGAAACAGTTTCAGAAAAATCGACCGTGATTACGCGGCACAATGCAACTTATCGCATTGCGCAGGTCTTGTCGTTGGTGTTTCATCCGTTGTGGATGCCACTTATTATCTACATGTCCGTGCGGACCATCGACCCGTATTACATAGCTCCTTCGCAGGCAGATTATTTTGTTTTTTTACTGCTGGGCATTAACATAATTGCACCCGCGGTGAGTATGCTCATCATGATAAAATATGGAATGCTGACGAGCATCGAATTGCGCAATAGAAAGGAGCGATTTGGGCCATACTTACTGGTCATATTCTACTACACCCTCTCGTACATCATGCTTCGTTGGAAGGGACCTTATTTACCGGATACGGTATTTAGCTTCTTCCTCTCCGTAATTCTATCGCTGGTCATCAGTTTGAGCATTAACAGCGTATGGAAGATCTCAGTTCATATGCTTGCGCAAGGCGGTGTGTTCGGAACGTTGCTGGCGCTGAATGTTATCCACCCGAATTTAGACACCCTATACCCGGCTCTATCCGTGCTAATGGCGGGTGTTACGGGTTATTCGCGGTTGTATTTAGATGCTCACACTCACGGTCAGGTATACGCAGGTTTCTGTTTGGGAGCAGTAATCAACTGGTTGATTATTTCCCAAACTGTAATGATATAAACTATACGTATTATTCCGTCGTCTTCAGCCGTGTTTGCCATTTCCAGGCGTCTTTCAACGCTTCGGCAAGCGAGCGTTCCGTTTTCCAGTTAAGATGTGTCAGAGCCTTGGAAGCGTCAGCCCATACTTGCTCAACATCGCCGGGACGTCGCGGACCTATTTCAACTTGCACGGGCACTTGATTGACTTTTACAAACGTATCGACAACTTCTTTAACACTGTTACCCTTGCCTTGTCCTAAGTTGAACGCTTCACACGCACGCGATTTGCCTTCGAGCCATTCCAACGCTTTAACATGGGCAGCCGCTAAGTCGCATACGTGTATATAGTCACGAATGCATGTGCCGTCAGCAGTGGAGTAGTCATTTCCGTGAATGGTGAGCTTTTGGCGAATGCCTGCAGCAGTCTGTGTGATGTAGGGGACGAGATTATTGGGAACACCATAGGGCAACTCTCCGATGAGGCCTGAGGGATGCGCGCCAATTGGATTGAAATAACGCAGCAGCGCACAACGAAGGGTTGGATTGGCCCGCACGGTATCTTCCAATATCCGTTCGCACACTTGTTTGGTATAACCGTATGGCGATGTTGCTTGCTGTTGTATGCATTCTTCGTGAACGGGCAACGTTTCGGGCTGACCGTAAACAGTGCAGCTGCTGCTGAATACCAGGTCTTGTATATTGAGCTCCTGCATCAGCTCAAGCACAGTAAGCAATGAGTCAAGATTGTTTCGGTAATAACGTATAGGTTGCTCTGTCGACTCACCGACTGCTTTAAATGCCGCGAAATGAATGACCGCATCGGGGCGTTCGCTAACGAATACTTTTTTCAATTCTTCATAATTGGTGCAATCGCACCGATAAAGAATCGGAGCAAATCCGAGAATTTCTTCCAACCCGCTCAACACTCTCTCATCGCTGTTAGAGAAATCGTCAATGATAACCGGAATAAAACCGTGGTTCAGTAATTCAACAACTGTATGAGACCCTATGTAACCGGCTCCGCCTGTTACTGCAACTTTTTTCATGGAGCGCAAGATAAAACCCGCAGAGCATTCTTCCATGTATTGGTTATGCAGGTGAGTGAGATTTTTTTCTGAAAAGTGAAACCTTTATGCGAGCGCAAGGGTACAAGCACCTAACCTAACTTACTAAAAATGGAAATAAATTCTACCGCCCGCTACGATTTGTCTTACCTAAACCAGGTGTTTCAAGGCAATCGAGAAATGATTAACAACATCATTGTCTTGTTCCTTCAGCAAGTGCCTAAGTATGTGCATGAAATGGAAGAATGCGTGCGTAAGAATGAACCCCTCTCGCTTCATCCGCTGGCTCACAAGGCCAAGAGTTCGGTAGCCATGCTGGGTATTAAAGATATGGAGGCCGACATCGCTCAGATTGAGCAGGACTCGAAATACTTGCGCAACCTGGATGGACTTCCTCTATTGGTAAACCGACTAAAACAGAATTGTCAAATTGTATATAATCAGCTAATGGAAGCGATACAGCGTCCGGCAGCATAGACCACAATATTCAACCGAAATAGGGTGGAGGGCCGCCATGGTGAGAATCTTCGGATTTGAACCTGGCGGTTTTCTTTTGTATTCAAGGCAGATTCCTGCCATTATCTTCGCACAAATTTGTAGCTATGCCCTTCAATGCGCAGGATGAACAACTATTGACTCAACGTGGCATGAGCGTTAATGCGGTGTTGCAGCAAATTCATCAGTTTGTACACGACACTCAACCTGCGCATCTCGACAGACCTTGCACGGTTGGTGATGGCATATTGGCACTTTCCGCCATGGAGTGTATTTCCTACAAGCAGATATTCGAACAAGCGGCACAGAAAATTTCCATTCAAAAGTTTGTTCCTTCATCGGGAGCAGCGAGTCGCATGTTCAAGCATTTGTACAACTACGACCCAAACAATGTATCTGAGTTAACAGAGGAATTTATTATTCGATTTGATCAGTTTCCTTTCAAGGGCCTTGTTGAAATGGGAATGCAAGAGGCCGGTATGAATCTGAATGAACTTAGAACTCGCAATGAATGGGCGGTGATTTTTGATTTCATTTTGGGTGCTCACGGCTTGAATTATGACGACCAACTGAAAGGTCTGGTTGTATTTCATAGCAGGGGCAATGCGTTGTATACTGCTTTTGATGAGCACTTGCATGAGGCTATTGCCTATGGTAAGCAAGGCGATGGTCGTTGCCGGATTCACTTTACACTGGCGCCTCAACATTTTGAGCGTGTTTCTGTTTACTTCGATGAGAAGCTGAAGCAATTCGCGTACGATCATGTTGAATTGTCATTTAGTTCACAAAATCCATCAACCGATACCTTGGCGCTTACAAAAGACAACGAGCCATTTCGCGATAAGAACGGTGCGTTGGTTTTTCGCCCGAGCGGTCACGGTGCGTTAATACACAACCTTCAGCAGTTAGATGCTGACATTGTATTCATCAAGAACATTGACAATGTAACAGCCCAAAGTGCATTGGCCGATACTGTTTTTTACAAGCAGGTATTGGGTGGTGTATTATACGACTTGCGCTCCAAGATTTTTGATTTTCTTGATCGGCTCGACACGGATGAAGCCGCCCTTGAAGAGGCATTGGAGTTCATTCAAACATGGTTTCAACCCGGATTACCAATTGGCATGACTCGGCAACAGATGCTCCAATATGCAAAGTTGAGGCTCGACAGGCCCTTGCGCGTGTGCGGCATGGTGCGCAATGAGGGGGAGCCCGGGGGAGGGCCATTTTGGGTGAGAATACAGGGCGGTTACATCAGTAAACAAATTGTTGAAAGGAGCCAGGTCGATGTTGCAGATCCCCAGCAAGCGAAAATTCTCTCGTCATCTACGCACTTTAATCCGGTCGATTTGGTGTGCAGCATTAAGAGTCGCTCCGGGGAAAATTATCACTTGGATGAGTTTGTTGATTATACCGCTGGCTTTGTTACCGAAAAGTTTCAGCAGGGTTCCGTATTGAAGGCATTGGAGTGGCCCGGCTTGTGGAATGGGGCAATGGCGTTGTGGAATACAGTTTTTGTGGAGGTCCCGGTTTCAACATTTAATCCTGTGAAAACCGTCAATGATTTGCTGCGTCCGGGACATCAAGGTTGATGCTTGTGCAGATTGACGTCTATTTCTTGCTTGCAAAGAAAAGTTTCTCTTTGATCACGGTTGGAAGCAACGAGGACTATTCTGTCGGCAACGTTATTTTGCAATAGGTTTTGGTACCATTCAACAGCAGCATGATCCAGATGCGAGCAAGGCTCGTCGAGCAACAAAATGGGTGCGTCACTCAGTATGGCGAGTCCAAGTTTTACGCGTTGCTTCATTCCGCTTGAAAAGGTTTTGAGCGGCTGGTTCAGGTGTTTTTCCAGTTGAATGGTATTTGCGAAATCAACGACGCCATTGCAGCCTGGAAGGTTTTTGAATTCGAGGAATAAAGAAATGTTTTCACGCAAGGTCAATTCATCCCACAATTGAATGGCTGGCGAGCACATTGAAACATGCCGAAATACTTCATCGCGAGGAATGGGCTTCTCGCTTTTCGTCCACGTTATTTCACCACGAGTGGGCGAAAGATAACCGGCAATAATTTGCAAAAGAGTTGATTTCCCGGAGCCGTTATTACCAACAACAGAGGTTTGCGAGTCGGTGGGGAGTTGCATCGAAACAGATTCGAAAACCCACTCTCTCCTGTAACGCTTTGCTATTTGGTTGAGTTCGATGTTCAACGTATCAAAGTCCTTGAGGTCCGCGAATAATCCCTTTGTCGCTGGCTCTTATAAAGTCTAAGATGATTTGCTTGTGCTCTGTGTTGGGTAGCTCAAGTTCCGCAGCATGCATTGCTCTGCTCATATTGCTGTTGTGCACGTAAATCATGCGGTATACATCTTCAATATGGGCGATTACTTCATTGTCGAGTCCTCGTCTACGCAAACCGACTGTATTCACGCCGGCGTAGCTGAGTGGTTCGCGCGCTGCTTTCACATACGGAGGAACGTTTTTGCGAACTAAGCTACCGCCTGCTACAAATGCGTGTTGTCCAACTCTTACGAATTGTTGAATGGCAACTACCCCTTCGATAATTACCCAGTCTTCAATGTCAACATGCCCTGCAATGTTGGCGCTATTGGCAATTACACAGTGGTTGCCAACAGTAGCATCGTGGGCTATGTGCACATAAGCCATGAGCAAGCAGTGGCTGCCCACCGTTGTTTTGAATTTATCCTTTGTACCTCTGTTTATGGTGCAGCACTCGCGAATGGTTGTGTAGTCGCCTATCTCAGCAGTGGTTCTTTCACCCTCGAATTTGAGGTCTTGAGGGATAGCTGAAATAACAGCGCCCGGAAAAATCTTGCAATGCTTTCCAATGTGAGCGCCGTCCATGATGGTAACGTTGGGGCCTATCCAGGTACCCTCGCCAATTTCAACGTCTGCGGCGATAGTCGTAAATGCACCTATCTCAACGTTGGCTGCTATGCGGGCATCGGGGTGTATTTGGTTCATGGCGTTCATGCGGTTGCTTCTTGAGTAGTTTCTTTGGCCACGCGATCGCGCACCACTTGAGCGAGCATTGTTGCTTCACAGGCCTCTTTGCCATTTACATAGGCCACACCTCGCATGTTGACCAGTCCTCTTCTGATTGGGCTTTCCAGCGTGAGTTTGAAAATAATGGTGTCGCCTGGTAGCACCTTTTGCTTGAATTTAACGCCGTCAATTTTCATGAAGTAGGTGCTGTAGTTTTCCGGGTCTTCCACTTGTGAAAGCGCGTAAATGCCCCCTACTTGAGCCATTGCTTCTACCTGCAATACACCGGGCATTACGGGGTTTCCTGGAAAGTGTCCCTGGAAGAAGGGCTCGTTCATAGTCACATTCTTTATACCTACGATGCTGGTGGCATCCATTTCCAGAATTTTGTCGATCAACAAGAACGGATAGCGGTGCGGAAGCATCTTCGTGATATCGTTGATGTCGTACAGAGGTTTCTTGAAGATGTCAAAAACAGGAGCCGAATCTTTTTGCTTCTTGGCAATACCCTTCAAAATTTTCGCGAATTCCACATTGCCGAAGTGACCCGGTCTAGCAGCAAGAATATGTCCGCGGATGAATCTTCCCGTGAGAGCAAGATCACCCACTATGTCGAGCAGTTTATGACGCGCAGGTTCGTTTTCGAATTTTAGTTTTATGGTGTTTAAAACTCCCATGCCCTCCACTTTTACATCGAGGTTTTCGCGACCGAGTTGACGGAGCATCTCCTTGATTTCCTCATCGCTGTAGTCACGTTCAACAAGTACGATAGCATTGTCTAGACTTCCTCCTTTTATCAATCCATTTTTAGCTAGCACTGCGAGTTCACCCAAAAAGACGAACGTTCTGCAGCTGGATATTTCATCAATGAAATGGTTGAGCTCATACATGTGCGCGTGCTGGGTGCCGAGCACAGGCGAGTTGTAGTCGACCATTACCGTGAGGCGAAATTCTCCGCCGGTGGTTGGTACGGCGAGCATTTCAATGTTTTTGTCCTTGTCTTCATAAGCAAGGTTTTCGGTAAGCACTAGGTATTTTCGATCAGCATCCTGATCTTGATAGCCCACACTTTCAATGGCATCCACAAAGGGTTTAGCGCTTCCATCCATGATAGGCACTTCAGGACCATCGAGTTGAATGATAGCGTTGTCTATCATGCATCCGTAGATGGCCGCAAGAACGTGCTCTGTCGTATACACGCGAGCACCTTTGTATTCAAGGGTGGTACCGCGTTGGGTGCTCACAACCAAATCACAATCGGCCGGTATCATGGGTTGTCCTTCAAGATCCATGCGCTGAAACACATACCCGTGATTTTCGGGCGCAGGAAGGATATGGACATTTACAGTTGCTCCGGTGTGGAGTCCAATGCCGGTGAGCTGAACCGGTTGTTTTATAGTACGTTGTTTCATAGCACTCATGGCGCGAAAATAAGGTTGAATCTCTAAAGAGGGGATACTTCGACCTAAGCATGTATATCCTATTCTCAATAAAAAAAGCCCCGATCGTATCGGGGCTTTTTTATATGTTTTCAAGGCAGTTTTTTAATTCACCAGTCCTTTGCGTATCAAGTTCAACGCTCCACCGGCCTTGAACCATTCGATCTGTTGTGCATTGTAAGTGTGATTCACTGCGATGGTTTCTTTGGAACCGTCTTCATGAACCAACTCGAGGTGCAACGGTTTGTCGGGAGCGAACGAAACGAGGTCAGTGAAGTTCACCACATCGTTTTCTTGAATCTTGTCGTAATCTGCTTCATTGTTGAAGGTGAGCGCCAACATACCCTGCTTCTTCAAATTGGTTTCGTGAATACGGGCAAACGACTTCACCAATATCGCACGCACACCCAAATGACGTGGTTGCATAGCTGCGTGCTCACGCGATGAACCTTCTCCGTAATTCTGGTCGCCCACTACAAGCGTTGGAACGCCTGCTGCTTTGTATGCACGCTGCACTCTCGGAACTTCATCGTATGTTCCTGTGAGTTGATTCTTCACGCTGTTTTGAGCACCGTTGAAGAAGTTGGTGGCACCGATGAGTGTATTGTTGGCGATATTGTCGAGGTGACCGCGGAAACGCAACCACTGACCTGCCATCGAGATGTGGTCGGTAGTGCATTTGCCCTTCGCTTTGATAAGCACACGGGCACCGGTGATGTTTTGACCGTCCCAATCAGAGAATGGCGCAAGCAACTGAAGGCGCTCGCTGTCGGTTGCAACATTTACCTCAACACCGCTGCCATCCTCTGCAGGAGCTTGGTAGCCGGGGTCTTCTGCATCGAAGCCTTTGGTTGGAAGCTCATCGCCAGTTGGTGGATCGAGCTTAACGTGCTCCCCATTTTCGTTTACCAATGTGTCGGTAATCGGGTTGAACGTGAGGTCGCCGGCTATTGCAAGTGCAGTTGTCAATTCAGGTGAAGCAACAAACGCCAGAGTATTGGGGTTGCCGTCGTTGCGGCTTTGGAAATTGCGGTTGAATGAGTGAACGATGGTGTTCTTCTCTTTCTTATCCGCTCCCACACGTGCCCACATACCTATGCATGGACCGCATGCGTTCGCATATACGGTAGCTCCCATCTCATTGAACGTGTCAATGAAACCGTCGCGCTGTATGGTGTAGCGCACTACTTCACTACCGGGTGTAATGCTGAATTCTGCTTTTGGCTTGAGGTTTTTTGCAATAACCTGCTTGGCCAATGATGCCGAGCGGGCGATGTCTTCGTATGATGAGTTGGTGCACGAGCCAATCAATCCCACTTCAACCTTTGTAGGCCAGTTGTTCTTGGCGGCCTCTTCCTTCATTTTTGAAATAGGAGTGGCCAAATCGGGGGTGAACGGACCATTGAGGTGTGGCTCCAATTCATTCAGGTTGATTTCGATTACCTGATCGAAGTATTGTTCCGGATTCGCATATACTTCCGCATCACCGGTGAGGTGCTCGCGAATAGCATTCGCAAGGTCGGCAACTTCCGGACGACCGGTTGAACGCAGGTAGCGCTCCATGCTGTCGTCGTAACCGAAAGTAGATGTCGTGGCGCCTATTTCAGCTCCCATGTTGCAAATGGTACCTTTACCTGTGCACGACAGCGACTGCGCGCCTTCGCCGAAGTACTCAACGATGCATCCGGTGCCGCCCTTCACGGTAAGAATACCTGCAACTTTGAGGATGACGTCTTTGGCTGAGCACCATCCATTGAGTTTTCCTGTCAGTTTGATACCGATGAGCTTCGGGAACTTGAGTTCCCAGGCCATACCGGCCATAACGTCCATTGCATCGGCGCCGCCAACACCAATGGCAACCATACCGAGGCCTCCGGCGTTCACCGTATGCGAATCGGTACCTATCATCATTCCGCCGGGGAATGCGTAATTTTCCAGAACAACTTGGTGGATGATACCTGCACCGGGTTTCCAAAATCCGATGCCGTATTTGTTGGAAATTGAAGAAAGGAAGTTGAATACTTCGTTGTTCTTGGAGAGCGCATCGCTCAAATCTTGTGTTGAACCTACGCGCGCTTGAATGAGGTGGTCGCAATGCACGGTGCTAGGTACCGCTACTTTTTTGCGGCCTGCCTGCATGAATTGGAGCAGCGCCATTTGGGCAGTTGCGTCTTGCATGGCAACACGGTCGGGCGCAAAATCTACATAGCTCTTGCCGCGTTCGAACGCAGTTTCAGCATTACCCATCCACAGGTGGGTGTATAAGATTTTTTCGGTAAGGGTTAATGGTTTGCCGGTTACTTTACGAGCGGCCTCCACACGTTGCGGGAAGCGGCTGTACACGGCCTTTATCATATCGAGATCGAAAACCTTGCTCATCGTTATCAGAAGTTTTTTGTTCGGGCGCGAATGTAAGGCGAATTACACAGCCATTCACCCCCGACTGTACATCAAGTTTTGCAAAAGATGTTGAAAGAAAATTGGTATTTACTGACTGAGGTAAAAGTCGATGAGTCCGCCGGGTGCATTGATGTGGACTTCGCGTTTTTCCTCATCGATAGATTCGAAAAAATCTCCGTTCAGAGGGAGAAGGATTTCCTTTTTTCCATGCATAATGACCAGCAAGGGATTGTTGGGAGATTCCTCAATGTGATCAACAACTCCAATTTCGCCATGCTCTGTATCGAAAACCCGGAAGCCTGTAATGGCTCGCAATGCCGCGCGATCCGTATCGGGCGCGCTCATGTCACTTTGGTTTATGTATATAGTCGATTTAACTAATGCTTTGGCTTTTTCCTCTGTGTCGATTCCCTCCAACTTCACCTTGGCGGCTGTGTTGGTTTTGTACTCCAATGACTCAACGAAATAGGGCACCAGCGTTCCATTAACATCCAGAAAAAGTATTTCTAAATCCTCGTAATCGTGGATGTCGCCGGTGTCGAGAGCGGCGGTAAGTTCTCCTTTATAGCCATGCAATTTCGAAAAGTAGCCTATGGCGTGCAGGTCTTTTTTGTCGGGAAGGGTTGTCATGCGTTTTCGTTTCTAAAAAAAAAGCCACTCCGCAGAGTGGCTTTTAGAGATATCGTTAGAATTATGCTTCAGCGCTGTCGCCTGCTTCTTCTGCAGCGGGAGCTTCTTCAGCAGCAGGAGCTTCAGTTGCAGTTTCCGCTTCAACTTGGTTAGCGCTTGCACTGGCTGCTTCTGCAGCTGCAGTCATGGCCTTGAGACGATTTTCGTTTACTTCACGCTCATGCTTGAGCATTTTGCTGAGGTTATCGCTCTTTTCTTTTGCCAAACGATCTTTTTTGCCTTGAACCTTGTTGCCTTTTTCAGATGTCCAAGTTTC
>Ga0114980_10000361_pt1 | contig 32822 bp, 15 predicted proteins | sample S_140806_EF_Meta_FD_87018 | JGI IMG/M metagenome (GOLD analysis project Ga0114980, IMG submission 87018) | Freshwater microbial communities from Lake Simoncouche, Canada to study carbon cycling - S_140806_EF_MetaG | ecosystem: Environmental > Aquatic > Freshwater > Lake | place: Lake...
ACCCATTGGGGTTACTATTCCAACTGCAGCATACCAATTGTATAGGTAACCATAATTAGCTATATAGGAAGCAGCTCCTGTATAATCTGAGCGAGCTCCTGTAGTTAATCCTCCCCAACCACCAGTATTAGCTGTTTCATCAGGAATCGTAGTGCCATCATTATACTTGGTAACCTTTAAATTCTCCTTTGTCCAGCATTGAGTGCCTATCAAAACCGTATTATAGGAGTTGCCATCAAGGTCAGAAATGGTGGTTGTTCCGCAAGTAAAAGGTGGCGCAACTATACACGGAACCCCAGGACAATTCTCTAAAGCGGCTTTCTTCCAGCGCACTTTAATCTCTTCTAGGTTGTAAGTAGCGTTGCGTTTGATTTCCAATGGCTGCTTTTCACTGATTGTGTTTTCCACCATGGGCATTTCCACCTTCGAGTTCGTTTGTGCCAAACCTAATAAAGGGAGCATTAAGAGATATAAAATCCTTTGCTTCATATTATGTTATTTTAAATTTTAAACAGAGCAAACTTCATAAAAAACAAAATATTTGTAAAATATTCAGCCAACAAATTCCTTTGATTTCTGAGAAATCAAAGGAATTTGTTCCAAAATGCACCTCAAAACGGCTGAAAAGGGAAAATATTAGCTTTTTTTTAATAAATAATCAGAAAGTTTTAGGAATGTAGGTTTTATGAACTTCTGTTGAAATGAGTAATTAAGAAAAAAAAAGGTGTAAAAAACAAAATATTATCCCCAAAAAGGGAAGTAATTCTTGTCTGAACTGTGATTTTTTTGATTTTTATGATTAATGGGATGGAACATTAGATGGAACCTGACGTGGCAGTGAGACGATGCGTGCATCGCCTCTACGGGTAATGACTATATTTTTAAATCCCTAATATAATCTTTTGGCAATTTTCCAGTAATTTGCTTAAAGCTATAAATAAAAGCAGAATAAGATTTAAAACCGCTTTCTTTGCCTAAATTTTCAATGGTTTTATTATATCCATTTTTAGAATTTATTAAACTCATTGCGTACTCAATCCTATTTCTATTTCGCCACTCAATATATTTTTCATCATTGACATTATTAAAAAAATAAGTGACATGATGATTTGGTAAATCAATATCCTTCGATAAACTAGAGGTCGTTGATTCAGCGTCTAAATATTTTTTTTGCTCTATCCAGTTCAAAAGTAATAATCTGATTTTTTCAATATAATCTTCATCAAATGAAATAGTTTCTATTTTTCCTTTTTCAGATATAGATGACTCATTAGCATTAATTATCAATGACGTCCTGTCCAATGGAAGGCCATATAATATTTGCGGGTAAAGAACAAGGCCTATAATAAAGATTAAAAATCCAACGAACACAAGTGAAAATAGAATATTTCCTTCATTCTGTAAAGTAATTCTATCCTCAGCATCTAAAAAATTTAGAATTATTCTGGAAAAAAGAAAGCCCAAGAATGAAACAATAACAGCAAAAATAAAAGCCAGTTGCTAACTATTTTTACCTGTTTTGGGTATTCATTCTTTGAGGACTTTTAAATTTAGTCGTCAAGATTAAATACCAGATGGCTAATAAGTAAAGTAAAAAATGAAGTCCCTTCAATAAATAATTTATTCGTACTGGTAATAAAACATTTAATTTTGAATAACTAAAGTTTCTCCATGAATCATGAATAAATTCATCTGCTAAGACTAATTTTGTTTCCCAACTTTCAAAATTAGATGGTAATCTCCCAAAAAATATAAGAGCAAATAGAATGAAATGAACCCAGTCCTGTTTTGTAAAAAAGCTACTATCCGTTAATATGGATCGAACATACAAAAAAGCAAAAGGTCCAATGGCATAAGCAAATCCGATTAATGGAACACTCCATACAAAAGCTATAAATTCTTTAGAATTATTAAATGCATAGAAATAATGTGTAAGAGTAATTATATTGAAAGAAAATAAGAATAGTCCTAAATAAATATTTGCAGATTTATAGCCTTTGTTATAAGTTAACAAAAGAATTGAAAAAAAAATACCAAGACCACTCAATAATAGCATCTATAAACAACCAATTTTAATAAAAATAAAGATCAAATCTAATCCATTTGAATAAATTTTTGGTTGGTGAGCTCTTATTTTTTTTTGAGGTAAGTAGCGCTTAAATATAATAAAGTACCTTTTTACTAAAACTGACTTGTTCTAAAATAGGTTTACACAAAAAAGTGTAAAATGAATAAAGAAAGGAAAGCTATTTTAGGACAATGGCACACCACTGTCAGGCTATCCATCCCGAAAGGTTTCAATATAAATTATACCCTCTTTCACCCGGGGTTTTGTGGGTTAATTTCACATATAAAAACTGTTGGGGGAGAAAACGCGATGCATGCATGTTTAGATTAGACGATGCATGCATCGTCTCTACTAGTACCCCGGATTTTGGGCCATTTTTCCTTCGCTTAAATCAATTTCTGTTTGTGGTATAGGAAATAAATCATGCTTGCCTTTGATGAAATTCTTGCCCAGATTTTTCATAGTTTTTTCCACCTGTCCTGTTCTTACCAGATCAAACCAACGCTGCTGTTCCATGGCAAGCTCAATGCGGCGTTCTTTCCAAATCCGCTCTCTAAGGGTTACTTTATCAACTAAAACGACGTCAGGTAATACCGTTGTTCTAGTACCTCTGGCCCTTTGTCTAACTTGATTTAGATGTTTAAGTGCTTCTGTCGGATTATTAAGTTCATTTAATGCCTCGGCAGCAATTAATAGAATATCGGCATATCGAAGTATTCTAATATTTCCGGGGCCATTGTCCTGAAGACCAGGATGTGATTCTACCCAGGCTTTTTGATTGTATCTTTCATTTTCCATTGAAGGATTATCTTCGATCACTCCTGAACCATCAGGAAGGACTTCGCCAACATATAAAACGGTGGCATCTCTTCTGGGATCTCCCGGTTCGTAGGAACGAACTAAATCGTCAGAAGGATTATTGAATCCCCAACCCAGATTAGGACTTCCGCGCACCCCCTGTACCATATTGAAAGATGTCGCACCTGTATAAGTAGCTTCCAAGGCTGTTGCTTGTATTTCAAATAGAGATTCTACCCCATTTTCCCCTTCGCGCCTAAACAACCTGGCATAATCTGGATAAAGAGAATACTCCTTTGAGTCAATCACTTCTTTGGCCCATTTTGCTGCATTGGTGAAATCTGCCTGGGTTAAATAAACTTTAGCTATAAGACCTGCTGCAGATCCCTTGGTTACTCTGCCTAAATCGACTGGATCTAAGGCAGATTTAAGCGGTAAATTATTTATGGCTATAGTTAAGTCGGCCTTAATTTGTTCATATACTTTTCCAGCGTTCACCCTTTCCTGGGTATAAAACTCGTCTTGCGTTAAAGGTCTGGTAATTAAAGGCACCGAACCGAACCATCTAACAAGGTTAAAATAGAAATAGGCCCTTAAAAAATGAGCCTCACCCAACCATTTTTTTCTTAGAGACTCATCCATCTTAGGAATCCTTGGTATCCCATCAATAGCCACATTTGCCCTAAATATTCCTTGATAATACCCCTTCCAGGTCTGTCTGATATCTTCGGGAGTTCGTGAATCATACGTAAAGTCCTCAAATGCATTGAGACGTTCTGCATCGGCAGGAAAACTACCTTTTACCGCATCGTCTGAAACCATATCTGTCATTCCCAGATAAGGAAAAGAAACCAGATCCCAGCTTCGCAACTGATTATAAATAGCATTAACAGCCCAGCCACCATGTTTTTCTTCCTGGAAAAAATTTTGAGCATTAATCTCACCTAATGGCTTTACCTGCAAAAAATCTTCCCCACAAGAAGGGTATAAAACGAGTCCAATGACAACAAAAATCAAACGAAATGGAGGAAAAATATTTTTCATATTAAATATGCTACAAATTAAAAATTACATGAAACACCCAAAACAACTGTTTTAGCTAAGGGATAAATGCCTCTGTCAATACCAACCTGAAGCACATTTTCCGAACCAACCTCTGGCGTATATCCTGTATATTTTGTCCAGGTAAATAAATTATTTGCCCTGGCATAAATACGTAAAGATTTGATTCGCAATTTCTGCATCAGATTTTGTGGAAAGGTATATCCAACGCCAAGAGTACGCAATCTAAAGAAAGAACCATCTTCCAGAAAGTAATCAGACACTACAAAATTGGGATACCCCCCGTTGGTAATTCTCGGATCAGTTTCGGAAGGATTATCCTTATTCCATCTATTCAGGAAAGCACTTTCAAAATTAGGGATCCCAAATCCACGAAACATTTTCTTGGCATTTAAAATTTTATTCCCGTAAACCCCATTAAAATCGGCATTAAAATCAAAACCAACATAAGATAATTCAAGATTAAATCCGTAGTTAAAAGTAGGTATTGGACTACCTAGCCAAGTTCTGTCCTTTGAATTAATTATACCGTCTGCGTTAATGTCTTCAAAGCGTAAATCTCCTGGCTTTACAGGATTATTATTTGGATATTTTTTAACATCCTCCGCATTTTGATAAACCCCAGCGACTTTATACCCGAAGAAAGAGCCAATAGGAAAATCGGGTTGGGTAAGGGTTGCAAAATCACCATTTACGACAACATCTCTAAGGGCATTTCCCGATGAACCCAAAGAAATGACCCTATTATTTAGGAAAGAACCTAAAACACTCAGTTTATAATTGAATTTACCCTCTTTATTTTGAAAATTAAGGGTAACATCTAAGCCTTTATTGACCACATCGGCAGCATTTACATAAGGATTTCCTGCCGAACCCACGTAATCAGGAATAGGAACAGGTACCAAAATTTTAGTGGTTAATCTATGGTAAACATCAAACTCACCAGTCAGTCTATTGTCAAAAAAACCAATATCAAAACCTCCATTTAAACTCCTCGATTCCTCCCATTGAAGGAAAGGATTAGCTAATGTAACCAAAGAAGCGCCAAAAATCAGGGCTTCATCTGGTCCGAAAACGGCACTTAGATTATTTGTAACGGTAGGAATAGCGGCACCTGTTGGAATTTTATCATTCCCCAATATACCCCAACTCGCTCTAAATTTCAAATTACTTAATCCCTCAAGATTTTTCAAAAAGGATTCTTCTTTGGCACGCCATGCAACGGCCAGAGAGGGGAAATTACCGCCTCTTTTTTCCGTTCCAAACTTTGAAGAACCGTCTCTTCTAAAGCTAAAGGTTAATAAATATTTATCTTTAAAGGCATAATTTGTTCTAAACAGATAAGATTCATAACGTTCAGGCGTATTAGCCCCCTGGTAATTAGTTGCTGTTTGGGCATCCCCCGCACTCAGGTAATAAAAATCTTCTGTATCACCGATAAGTCTATTTCTGGAGCCTCCAAGAAATTCTCCCTGCCTGCTTTGCACGGTATATCCTGCCAGTAAGGTAAATCTGTGCTGTTTTAAATCCTTTTGAAAAACGGCTGTATTTTCCCATTGCCAGTCTGAAGTTTGAGAATTTCCTACAAATAATCTACTTTCTGGGTTCCTTTGTTTATCGTTTACAAAAAATGCTGGCTCGAAACTTTTACTTTTATTACTAAAGGAATTAAATCCAATGCTACTTTTCAGGGTAAGATTTTTTAAAGGATTTACATCGATAAATGCATTCCCTGCCATTTGTTGACCACTTGATCTATTATAGGCATTATATTTAAGTTGAGCTGTAGGATTACTAACATTTGACAAAACAGAGGTATTACCGAAATTACCTGCGGCATCAACAGCAGGCACGGTAGGGTCAGCAGCATAGGCGTTAAAAACGATACCACCTGGTTCGCGATTTGCAGCGGACTGAACATAAGAAACATTATGTCCAATTTTAATAAAGGGAGCTATTTGATAGGTGTTATTAATACGCAAGGAATAGCGATTAAAATAAGAGGATTTTATAATACCATCTTGTAAAAAGGCGTCTCCACTAATACTGTAGGTCATGAGATCAGAACCACCACTGATTTGAAGATTATAATTACTAAATGCAGCCTTTCTATAAATTTCATTTTGCCAGTCAGTCCCCTGTCCTAATGATTTAGGGTCCGCAAACACTGGTTTATTTGAGAGTTCATTCACCAAAGTGCCATATTCAGTGGCATTGGTCAATGACAATAATTTTGCTGGCTGCTGTAAACCTTGCCAGGTATTAAACCTAACCTGAGCTTTGGAATTTTTTGTACCCTGTCTGGTTGAAATAATAATAACCCCATTGGCGCCTCTTGTTCCATAGATGGCAGCTGCAGAAGCATCTTTCAGCACTTCCATGGATGCAATATCGGAAGCATTTAAAAAATCGATATTATCTAAAATAAGTCCATCCACCACATAGATTGGCGAAGCACCATTTAGGGTACCCGTTCCTCTAATTCTGACAATAGGAGCCTCCCCTGGACGACCGCTACCCGATGTCACTTGAACGCCAGCTATTTTACCTTGCAATGCCTGGGTTATATTTGCAGAAGCAAATTTCTGAATTTCCTCCGATTTAATGGAGCTGACCACTCCTGTAAGATCACTTTTTCTTTGGGAACCATAACCAACTACTACAATTTCGTTTAGTAATTCAGCCGATTCACTTAAGATGACATTAAGCTCAGATTTACCTCCAATTGTCCATTCTTTGGTAGCATACCCAACGTAAGAAAACACCAATACAGCTTGTTTATCAGGTGCATCAAGGACGAAACGACCCTCTACATCAGATAAAGTACCTATGTTTGTATTTTTAACCAGAACATTTACCCCTATTAAAGATTCCCCTTTTTCGTCCGTAATTTTTCCAGCTACCCTGAATTGAGCAAAACCATAAGAGTAGCCTATAAAAATGGCCGACAACACGAAAAAACATCGAAGAAAATACTTATTTAAGCTATTATAAGTCATAGAATCAAAATTTTAACCTAACCATTTAATTATTGAACTAAGGTAAATCTGGTTTTTAAAGTAGCCAAAGAGCTACCTCCAATAAAGACATCAAAATCACCAGGTTCCCAAATGGGTAAATTCTGTGGATTATAAAATAAAAGATCCTCCGGGGAAAGGGTAAATTTAATCATCTTTTCCTCTCCGGGTATTAGATAAATTTTTTCAAAGCGTTTAAGTTCTCTTACTGGACGGGTAACACTTGCTACTAAATCTCTGATATACAATTGAACGACCTCTTCCCCTGCCATAGCACCCGTATTTTTCACTGTTACAGAAAATTCAACCGGATTATTTTTCGTCATTATTTTATCATTCAAAGCGATGGATGAATACTCAAATGTAGTATAACTCAATCCAAATCCGAAAGGATAAAGCGGCTCATTAGAACCATCTAAATATTTTGAGGTATATTTATTTGCCGCATCAAAAGGTCTTCCTGTGGATTTAACATTGTAATGAATAGGAATCTGGCCCATATTTCTTGGAAAAGTCATGGGTAACTTTCCTGAAGGATTATATTTCCCGAAAAGAACATCGGCTATGGCATTTCCACCTTCTGTTCCTAAAAACCAGGTTTCCAGTATAGCCTGCGCATTGCTATCCACCTGGTCCAAAATTAAAGGTCTGCCATTCATCAATACCACAATAATTGGTTTTCCCAATGCGGAAATAGCCATTAAAAGGTCTTCCTGAACACCTGGCAGATGAATATCGGATCTGCTCGCAGCTTCCCCTGACATCAAGCCTTCTTCTCCTAAAGCCATAATAACAATATCTGCTTTTTTAGCAGCAGTTATGGCTGCATTAAATCCTGACTTATCATTTTCAGCAATGGCGCAACCTTTTACGAACTGTAAGAGGGAAGGATTTTTAAGTTGAGATAACAGACCCGTTTTAAGGGAAATGCAATCGGTATCGGAACCTGCGGCTGACCAGGAGCCTAGCAATTCCTTTTGAGTTTCTGCTAAGGGGCCGATTAATGCAATTTTTTGACCAATATTAACATCAATTGGGAGTAGATCTTTTTCATTTTTTAGCAGGACGATGGATTTACGGGCGACATCACGAGCGGCAGCTCTGTTGGCGGGAGAAAGAATGGTTTGTTTTTCCCTTTCCGGATTACAGTATCGGTAAGGATCCTCAAATAGGCCTAAATCTTCTTTAATTTTCAAAATACGTTTCACGCTTTCATCAATCAGACGCATGGAAATTTGACCAGATCGAACCTGTTGAAGGAGATATTTATAATAGACTGCTCCTTGCATATCCATATCGACTCCCGCTTTTGCGGCCATAAGACCTGCATCGGCTTCATTGGCAGCAACGCCATGCGCGACCATTTCATTGATAGAAGTATAATCAGTAACTACGAATCCATCGAACCCCCATTCGTCCCTTAAAATTTGTTTTAGCAAATAATTATTTCCAGTTGCAGGCACGCCGAAAACATCATTAAAAGAAGTCATTACCGACTTAGCCCCGGCATCGATGGCCGCTTTATATGGGGGAAGATATATTTCCCTAAGAGTCATTTCAGACATATCGACCGAATGATAATCTCTCCCAGCCTGGGGCGCGCCGTAGGCTGCAAAATGTTTAACACAAGCGAGCATCGAATTCAAATCTTTCAGGCTTTTACCTTGAAAACCTTTAACTCTGGCTTCGGCAATTTTACTTCCCAGATAATGATCTTCCCCGGCGCCCTCTGCCACTCTTCCCCAGCGGGGATCTCTTGAAATATCAACCATAGGGGCAAAAGTCCAATGTAAACCTGCCGCCGTTGATTCATCAGCAGCCACCCTAGCCGACTTTTCAATAGCCTCTAAGTCCCAGCTGGCTGATTCCCCAAGAGGAATGGGAAAAATAGTTTTATACCCATGAATAACATCATAACCAAAAAGAAGAGGTATTCCCAATCTAGTTTCCGTTACGGCTATTTTCTGAAGTTCTCGCGTATAAGCAGCGGTATGAGCATTAAAAATGGCACCACAGCGACCATTTTGTATATCCTCTTTATAGGTAGAGCGCAAAGTGGGTCCTGTAAGTTCCCAATCGCTGGTAAATAGCGTCATCTGACCTACTTTTTCCTCTAAGGTCATAAGCTGCAGAAGCGAATCTACCAGACTTATTGGTTGTTTAGAGGCGACCACCTGACCGCGAAAAAGTTTATCAAACTGGAGGAAATGGGTTAGTAAAACGATACCTCCCAATCCTAATAACCGAAAAAAAGTAATTTTTGGCTGCATGATAAGTCTCATTAGTAGTTAAAAAATGCTATTTACTGCAACCTATTGGAGCCAGCCCCCTTTAAATCCAGCTTTAGTTAATCCCTTTTTTATATAAGGATTTTTCTTCATTATATTCCAGATTAATCCTGACTGATAATTTTCCATCTGAAGGAGGATAGGTCCTTGATCTATACCCAGATAATCTTTATCAAACCAGCCATCAGTTTGCTTTGGGTGAAAGGAATAGGTTCTATTGAAGGCATCTTTAAAACCAAACTCACCTATTAAATTATCCTTATAGGTATTCCATAAATGCGCCAGGGTTGGGATACAAATTTCAGGTGCATAAGGAATGGAGCCACCTGCCGCAGTTGGTGCGATAGTACCATCATCGACAATACGGGTAGCTGCAGCTCCCCTGGCGCTATATTCCTGAAATTCTATTTCTTTACCTTTCCATAACCTTTTATCATAAGCTGGACCATCACAAGCGGTTAAGCCCCATTCTAAGGCTGAATAGCCCATAAATTGCTTTGGATTTCTGACACAATAAGCTTGATTTGCCAGGGTAGCCCTTCTGGTGTTTTCCGCATAGTCAATCCCTTTTTGTTGCATATAAGGATCTTTAATCCCTTTAAAATCTATATAAATATGACTGTATTGATGGCCAAAAAGAGGTTCAAAATTTACATAATCATATCCCTCAAAGGAATCCCACTGATAGGTTTCGCACCATTTCTCCCAACTTGCCGAAGGGATAGGATGGGAAGGAGAACCCATTGCCATAATGAGCAGAATCATAGCTTCGTTATAGCCTTGCCATTTTGCTTTAATAAATCCTGTTTCAGGATGCCAACCCATAGACATTTGGGGATTATTATTCATTGCCCAGGCCCAATCGACCCTTCGATATAATTTATCGGCCAGATGCCGAATTTCTTTCTCAGTTGCATTTGGAGCATCAAAATAGCTCATAACAGCAAGAACTCCAGCCATTAATAGCCCTGTATCGATGGTTGATAATTCTACATTTTTAAAGCGTTCCGCTTTATCTAAAGTTAAAAAGTGGTAAAAAAAGCCTTTAAAGCCACTAACACCGGAAGGTTGTGCCCCCTGTTTAAGGTTATATAAAGCTTTTAGGGTTTTAAGCGTTCGCTCTGCCGCTGCAGCGCGCGTTATATATTTATTTTCTGCCCCTACAATGTACGAGGTGAGGCCAAAGCCCGTTGCAGCTATACTTGAAAAAGTTAGGGAAGGATACCTGTCTGGCACCTGTCCGAAAGTTGGATCAGCTAATTTCCAAAAATAATTAAACGTTCTTTCTTTAAGAATTTCGTTAGAAAAAGGAGGTACCGTTGTCGATTGTGCCTGAATAGAAAGCAAATCAGAAACAGTAAAAACAAACAGTATGAATAAAATTTTGAAATAAGTCATGATTTAGAAATAAAAGTTTGGGATAAAAAAGAAAAGAAGGGCGATTTCACTTTAAAAAAGGAAACCGCCCTACCCTGTTTATTCTTTCATAAACCTTGCATTTGAAATAAGACTTCCTTCTTTGGAGAAGCCAGCCAATAGGTAAATACCTTTCTGCAGATGAGAAATATCAAGCGACATAGCCTCTTGCCCAGCTGATTGAATAATACCCTGTTGTTGACCAAGTGCATTGTAAATAACCAGATTATTCACTTTTTTCATATTTCTAACCTCTAAGCGATCTGCTGCAGGATTAGGATAGATAGTCAATGGATCGATATTTACTTCCACCGTAGGTGTAGCTGTTGCACAAGTTGAATTACCTATGGCAATGTCATCAAAATAGTACCTTTTTTCTGCCGTTGGGGTATTATCAAAATTCATGATTAAGGTAATGATCTGATAAACGGCATTGTCAGGTATTTTTTCGCTAAAGTCCCAAGTAAGCGTTTGCCATTGATTTGGCGTAGTATATTTTACTTTGGTATCACCCGTTTGCGGTTCTCCATTTACGCCTCTTTCTAATTTGAAGACCACCTCTGCTGCTTGATCCATCCAAACTTTCATCGATATTTTCTTACTGTTATTAGGAACAACAATGGTAGCAGGAAGACCTGTAGCAAACATACCGGCATAAATTTCACCTCCTGGTCTTTCGATAAACTCACCTACTTTGTTTGACACATTGATACCACCTTTTTTAGGATTATCAATCACAAAGTCCACTTGTTTACCGTCAATATCGCCATTGGCGAAATATTGGAATTTACCTAAATTATCGAGTGGCGTTTCAAAGGTTGAGATACAACCTGTATAAGGAGCACGAACAAATTCTAAATCATCCAGGAAATAAGAGATAGGAGCGGCGGGAAGTTTACCTGGATTAAAGAAAATAACCAGTTTTTTATTTCCTTTCCCCACTGCACCTTTAAAGTCGATGAGATATTCTACCCATTTCTTTGCATTTGCAGCTTTCACCTCTGACAAAATCTCAACTTGTTGTCCTCCTTCCAATTTGAACATTAATGGAACGGCAACAGGTGACCAGATTTTTAACTTAAGTTGATTTTGGACACTCAAGTCAATTTCCTTTCCAAAATCCCAGACAATCGCACTCCATTCATCTAAAGGATCATTATATTTTCCTACTTTATCATTAGCAGAGGAATTAATGCCAGAGGCATCAGGATTCTTAATTACCTCAAGAAAATTTCCTCCAGTAGTAGAAACAACAGCATTTCTCTGACAATCGAAATCATCTACGGAACCTGCTAAGGGCACAGTTCCTTCACAAGGATTTACCGTTGCCTTAGTTTGGGAAAGATTATCAAAATACCAGGTATCTGCAGCGACTAATGCAGGGTCAAAAATAATTTCAACGGTTTCAAAATCGGTAATTGATTTAAAATTATCAAAATTGAAAGAAAGATCCACCCATTTTTTAGTCTCTGTAATAGGTCTGTTCACTTCTTTTAGGCCCTGTGAAGCAGAATTAAGTCTTACCGTAAGTGTTTTAGCGCCAGCGGGAGCCCAAACTTGTAGGTTTAACTGCGGTAAATCCGTTAATTTAAATCCAGTGGGTAATAGGGATTTCACACCACCTAAAGCGGAAGAACCTTTTTTGTAGGAACCAACATTTGTGGAAATATTTGCTCCTACTTTATCGGGGTTAGCGATGAAGCCATTGAATTTTCCAAAAACAGCTTCTGCACCGAAAGTTTCCCAGGCTAATTTAGCTTTAGGTTCAAAATCTTCCAGCAAACCTGAAGGTTGCGCTTCAAGTTTCATATCATCTATGTAATAAACATCATTAGCGCCAGGATTTTTGCCTGCATTAAAGAAAAGCACTAATTTCTTATGGCTATTTCCTGCCTCACTACTAAAATCAACTTTATACTCTACCCATTTATTTAACAGGGTAATTGCCACTGGCGCCTCTTTAGCAGGAGAAGTTCCCCCTTCTAATTTTACTAATAAATTACCAGCAACAGGAGCCCATACTTTAATTTTGAATACATTTCTATCGCCCAATGGAATGTTTGCGCCGTAATCGACAACTAAAGCATGCCATTCACCACCGGTATCTTTATATTTACCTACATTCTTACTTTCATTAACTGAGGAAGGATCTGGATTTTTCACAGCAACAACATCATCCCAGCCAGGTAAAGAATACGAAATATTGCGCTGACAATCGAAATCATCCAGCAGCTCAATATTTTTCGCTACACCAGAACAATCACCAGATTCAACAGCAATAAGGTTATCTAACAGATAAGTATCCTGAGAATCGGCAGTACCTGGATCAAAGAAAATGATGACTTTATTGAAATCTTTTTTTGCTGCTGCAGAGCTAAAATTGAAGGTATATTCTACCCATTGGTTAGCGACGGCAATTTTCTTTTTCTCTTCAATATTACCTGACGCACCTTCCAGTTTTAAAAGGAAAGAAGTAGTAACCGGCGATTTAATCTGAATTTTTAAGGTATTATAGATAGTTAAATCTAAGGGTTGCGCTAATTCCGCGATGAAAAGACTATACTCAGAGCCTTTCTTTTTAGTATAAGCACCTACTTTTTTACTTGCGTTAAGTTTTAAGGTATCTCCACCAGGTATATTATCAACCAATGCAAAGGCACCATCGGCAGCTTTCCAGGGTAATTTTGCTGTTGGCTCAAAATCTTCTAATACAATACTAGAAGGTCTTACTTCAAAACGAATATCGTCTATGAAATAGACATCATTAGCGCCTGGCAATTTCCCTGCATTAAAGAAAAGAACGAATTTTTTATGTTTTGCAGCAGCTTGTGAAGTAAAATCGATGGTATATTCAACCCATTTATTTAATTCCGTAATTTGAATCGGGATTTCTTTAGCAGGAGAATCACCCCCTTCCAATTTCACCAAAAGCAAACCAGCGACGGGAGCCCAAACTTTAATTTTAGCCTGACTTAATCTATCCAATGGAATATTTTCGCCATAATCCATTACCATTGCATGCCATTCAGACTCTACATCTTTGTAACGCCCTACTTTTGCACTGGTATTTATGCCAGATTTATCCGGATTCACAACGGCAGTTAAGTCAGTTAATCCAGGCAATCCTAATGGAACATTTCTCTGACACTCAAAGTCGTCCCAGATGGCAGCATTCTTAGCGACCCCTTTACAGACACCAGAAGGTTCCAGTACGATATTATCAAACAAGTAGGTTGCTCCTGATGTATCAACACCCGGATCGAAAAACAAAAGAATCTTGTTTAATTTTTTATCAGCGGCTGCGCTTAAATTGAAAGTATATTCAACCCATTGATTTGCCACTGCAATTTTCTTTTTTTCCTCAATCGGGGCTGAAGTACCCTCTAATTTTAGAATAAAAGCGGTTGCAACTGGTGCTTTGACCATAATTCGCAACTGGTTGTTCGTAGTTAAGTCTATGGGTGCGCTCAATTCAGCAAGGAATAAACTGTAGGCAGAGCCTTTTTTCTTTGTATAAGCACCTACTTTACCTCCGGTATTTATTCCGAGAATGTCACCACCTGCTGGGTTATCGACCACAGCAAATGAACCTTCAATCGGATTCCATGGAAGTTTGGCGGCACCTTCAAAATTTTCAAGTACTACCTGAGCCTGGCTCCAGAAGGGCAAGACGAGCAGTAACATTTTGAGTAAACTTCTTTTCATCATAATGACGCGTTTTGAATAATGTTAATTAATGTATAAAAACAGGCATTGCTGCCATTTCTTGGTTCGACCTTATATATAGCAAGTAATTCCCCTTCAACGCTAATGGCAGAGGGAGAGACCATTTATTTTCCCCGTTAAAGACCTTATGTTTACCCCATTGATGAATCAATTGTCCTTTCATATTCATTAAGATAAATTCAAATTCATCTATATTTTTACTTTGAGCGGACACCTGAATAATACCGTCAGTGACTGGATTTGGATAAACAGCAATAGCTGACTTAGAAATTAAGTCAATTTTAGTTGCACTTACTGCGTTTATAAACCCAATTTTTTCCAGTGCTTCATTGATTTCTGGATTTTTCATAAATGAGTGCCAGATTTTCCCACTTCGATAATTTTCAATCATTACCAGAATGGGACCTTGATCTATTGCCAGATAAGAATCGGCAAACCAATTTCTATCTAAGTTAAATGCATCATAAAAACCCATGGGTCCAAACAGATTTTTTCCATATTGGTGATAAAAATGCTTTAATGCTGCTATTGATTCCTTGGGGGTATAAACGATACTTCCCAAAGCTGCTGTAGGAGCAATGGTACCATTATCGCGTTCAGGGGTAGGTTCATGCGCCAGATAACCAACTAAAGGGTCATCACTGGCCGTAAGTCCCCAACAATTTTCCCCGTATCCCTTATAATTTTTAGGATTCTGAATGGCGTAGGCTCTATTAATAAGCGTATGATTGGTATTATGTCTAAAATAATCCGTGTAAGCATCTTTTTTATTTCTTGGATCAAAACCAAGAAAGGAATAATGGGCAAAAAATAAAGGACCGCCTCTGAAACCACCAATATCTAAACGGTAGCCGTAGGAACTTAATCCAGAGGTATACTTTGACCCTGCCCATCCAACATGATACAAATTTGGAGGAACAGGATTAACTGGTGCAGCAATTGCGAGTAAATAAGTAATGAGCGCTTCATTCCAGCCCCTAAGTTGAAAATTCATAGCAAACTGATAGGTAGGAGACCAATGCCAATAAAGTACATTTTGATATAACTGTCTGTACCATTGCCAGTCAACTGCCTCCCAAAGTTTTGTAATCCTCCCTCTAATCTCCTTTTCTTCGGCATTTTCCTCCCCTAAATATCCTCTTGCAGCGAGTAAACCTTGCATTAAAAAGGAAGTTTCAACCAAATCTCCCCCATTGTCCTGCGTACTAAATGGCATAACTTTACCTGAATCACCATTTAACCAATGAGGAAAAACCCCCTTAAATCTATCGCATGACTCTAAAAAGGTTAATATTTTTGCCAATCTGTCGATGCCTTGTTTTCTGGAAATATATCCCCTTTCAATACCCGTCAATATTCCCATAATTCCCATACCGCTTCCACCTGATGTCACCAGGTTTCCAGAGGTATTTCTTTCCCTGGCCATTCCAGTTTTAGGATGAGCAAAGTCCCAGAAATAGCGAAAAGTGTATTCCTGAACCATATCCAGATAGTCATCGTCTTTAAAATTGACCAGGCGGGCATTTTTTGTTTCCGTGGTTTCCAGATAGGCATTTTGACTATTTAGTGCATAAATTTTATAGCTATAGATTATACTCGTGTCTGAATTTGAAGGATAATCAAGGAAAATAGAATCTTTACCTGAAATCAATGGAAGCTGAACAAAAGATTTCCACTGATCTGCAGAACGTAGTATTTTAAATAGGGCTGGAGCAGGATTTACTGGAATTTCCCAATGTAAAGCAATGTGAGCCGGATAAGATCTGGCTCTAAATGATTTAACTGCACTTGGTACAACCTGAACAACGTCGTTTGCTTTAAATGCCCTTACTTCATCAACCAACAGATAATGAGGTGTATTATCAGCGGTATTTTGTCCTAAAATAACCGCTTTAATTTGATTCCATTGCAAAGCAGTTCCGGCCGTTTCGGCTTTAAGTTGCGCGATAGGAATAGAAATTACCTGCCATTTTTCCGCAGGTAAACTAGAAACAAAAAGAGAAAGTTGAAATTTTTTACTCTTTGTATTTCCGGGTGCTCCTTCAAAAAAAAGATAAGGCATATTGGATTTTTCTAACCCCTCTTTGGAATAAAAAGCCATTGATAAGGTATCCAGATTGCTAAGATCCAAATAAGGAAATCCAGGTGCAATGATTAAAGCTGACCAATCTCCACCTACTCTGGATATCCAGTTTATACGAAGGCTATGTTTCCCCTGGTAAGCAGGTAAGGAGCTCTCTACAGGTAATTTATCATTGGTAGAACCAGCTTGTTCGATATAGCTATTCCCAGATTTGAAGGCTAAGCCAGAATCATAAAAACTTCCTTGATTACTTTCTCTAAAAAAATAAACATCCTGTTGTGCCTTAACAGAACTCACCCATAGAAAAATGATGCCTAAAACATACGCCAACCTACCAAAGAATAGCTTTACCATTCGAAATTTTATTTGGCAAATACAACCTGCACTTGCCTATTGAAATGATTTTATCTCATTTCAAATTACAAGATGCAACAATTGGAGATAAGAAGTATGAAAAAGCACTACACTACTACTACGCCATTGAAAAAAAAAATTCCAAAATAGATATGGAATAAAATAAGACGAATTTGGGAGGTGAACATTTAAGTAAATCAATAGTCTATCATGAAGTTGGTGAGATTTTCATCTTCGTCGAGATTCATTTTTTTACGTAAGCGATAGCGTTTATTTTCTACTCCACGATTAGAAATATTCAATAAAGGTGCGATCTCTTTGGAAGAGAGATTCATTTTAAGATAAGCAGCCAGTTTGAGGTCCCCTGGCGTTAAATCGGGAAAATGAACTTTTAATTTTTTAAAAAAAATCGCATGTACCTCATTAAAATTAGATTCAAAAATCTGCCAATCCTTTTCATTTTCGAGCTGACTATCGAGCAAGTTGATTAATTTTATATAATGCCCATCAAATAACTTAGAGGAAGATTCCGCTTTCATGATATCTAATTCCTCTTTAACTTTTAACAGCGATTCATTTTTATGAATGAGCGTAAAAGTAGCATTGGCCAGTTCTCTGCTTTTATTCAGATTATCAGCTTCCAATTGTTCGTTTTTCGCTTTAATAACCTGTTGCTCCAATTCAAATTCCTTTTTCTTAATTTGCTTTTGATGTTTGATTTCAATATGTTTTAAATAGGCTTTCAATAAGAAGAAAGAAATGGTAAAAAATATAAGTGTTACGGCTATTTTAAAAGCAATAGTTTGATACCAATGAGGCATCATATAAATGGGAATTGTTAAAACTTTAGGTGAAAGATTCGACTGGATTTCCAATTGATAATCACCGGGCGACAGATTATTCCAGTTCAAGGACTTTATTTCTTGCCAGGAAGACCAGTTTTCTTGCCAACCAATAAGTCGAAATCGGAATAGTTTACCATTTTCAAAAGAAGGAAAACCAAATTTCACCTTCAAATTATAGCACCAGGGAGGTAATTCAACGCCTGAAATACCTGATTTATTTACCCAGTTCAGAACCATAGATTTACCGTCTTTGGTTTGTCCTTTCAACTCGCTTAATAAGGGAAATGCATTCTTATTAGTTAAAAAAATACTTGAATTTTCATTTTTTGGTAATAGGGCATATCCATCTTCAAGACCAACAAAATATTCCTTTTCATTTAGGTTTACTAAGTCTTCATTTTCTGGAATCAAGGAAATGGGATGAATAGCTTTTAGTTGATTGTCTTTCCAATATTTTAGATGATTATTTTTATAGGTAAAATAAGCATTTTGGACATCCAGCCAGATATCTCCATTTTCGGGTGAGGATGGCTTCCATGGTAAAAATTTTTGCGAACTTTCATCAAAGTAATAATTCACTTCTTTAGCATGTACGATTAAGGTGTCCTTAAATAATCGGATATCAATTCTGGTTTGATCTGGAAGGCCCTCTTTTTTCCCAATTTTAATTTTGGATATAACCGAACTACTTTTCCAGTCAATTTTAAGCTTATACAGGCCGTCATTTGCATGCAAAGCCCAAAAATAATGGTTACCTGCAGGTAATATTTTCCTGATAGGTTCATTTAGACCATCTAATCTTTTTTTAAAAATCCATTCCTTATTTTCAAAACTGAATAAGACAAGACCCGTATAAGTAGATTGAAGTAGTTCATTTTCTCTTCCCGGTATTTTAGAAAAAAACCATCCCCCCGTAATATTAGAAATAAGTTTAGGTCGTCCATTTTCCAACAAAAAAGTACCATTATTATGTCCACAAAGCAATCTATTATGTTGTTTTAGCAATTGCCAAACCTGACCCTGCGTGCCTTCAATGAGTTTAAATGGCGTTTCTTCCCATTTATTTTTAAAGAACACCCCTTGATTGGTACCCACATAGAAAAGATTATCGTCAATAATTGCGGTGTAAACGGTGCCAAGAATCCCTTTTGTGTCTCTGAAATAAGAAATTGGAGAAGCTATGTGAATAAAATCGATCCCTTTGTCCAGGCCTGCCCAGAGATTACGCGAATGATCTTCAAATAATGAGAGCACCGTATTATTTTGAAGACCATTTTCCTTATTCAGGTGAAGTTCCAACTTTCCATTTAAATCTATAATAAATAAGCCATCCAGGACTGTACCTAAAGCCAGACCACCGTCGGCAAGTCTAATGGCCTTATTGAGTTGTTTTTGTTTTAAAACGGCATTTAACTTATTTTCCCAAGGTATAAAATTTTCTCCATCGTACCTATAAATGCCTGACTGCTGGGTGCCAATCAACCAATCTTTTTTATCTTGAATGATAAAAGAGATGGTTTCATTTTGGAGCATTTCACTTTGATCAATCCAGCTAAAAGAATTATCCACTGGATTTAGTATAAAAAGTCCTTTGCCGATAACGGGAACGATAATTTTATTAGCAACCTTTTGTAAAAACATAATATTACCAGGTGGTATTATTTTCTCCACTTTGTAATTTTTCCATTTGTAAATAATGGAAAAGGATTGAAAATAGATAGCGTCATCAAAGGGTAAAATATGCCAGAATTCTTCTTTTGGATTTAAGGAATCTAAATTATGTTCTGCTAAATCTTTATAATAAAAATGACCGAATTTATCTTTTTCCCAAAGACCGAAAGTTCCATAACTACCTGAAAAAAGCTGATTTTCCTTGGTGACAGAAAGCGACCTGATAATCTGCCCTTTCGGCAATTCAAATTTTTTCCAGTTTTGGCCATCTGAAACTAATAATCCTGCAGAATTAGCTGAAAATAAAAATCCTTCTGAGGATTGACCCAAGCTCCAGTTTTGATTTAAACCCTGATAATCATTTCTCGAAAAATGAGATATAAAGGGCGTTTCCTGAGCATAAAGCACAAAAGAAAAAAGGATTAACCATCCTGATAATATTAATTTTATACCGGACATCATATTAATCTCCTTAGTCATGGATTAAATAATAGAAAAGAATGCAAATGCTAATATTATATTTGCTAATTCATAAGTTACAATAATACAAAAATAAGCAAGGAATGAAAAATATGATTTTTCTATTGTTTCCCCTAATCTTTTGTGGAATCAATAAATTAAACGCACAGGAATCGCTGCGTGCCTTCCAGAAAAGAGAATTCCTGGATGATGCAGGTAACAGAATGCCCTATCGTATTTTATTGCCTATGGATTATGATTGCAGTAAAAAATATCCTTTGCTTATATTTTTGCATGGTTCAGGAGAACGAGGTAATGACAATGAAGCGCAATTAAAGCATGGATCTACGCTCTTTTTGCAAGAAGAAATAAGGAAAAATTTCCAGGCTATTGTGGTATTTCCACAATGCCCATCGGGTGAGAGCTGGTCTAGTATGGAATCAGATTCTACTGGGAAATGGGATTTTCCATTTACGCAGATTCCAAATAAGCAAATGAATTTACTCAGTGGTTTATTGGGTGACCTGAAAGTTAATAACTGCGTTGACGAGCAGAAAATTTATTTAGGTGGATTATCCATGGGTGCTTTTGGAATATTAGAGTGGCTGGCGAGAGAACCTGAAAAATTTGCAGCTGCATTCCCAATTTGCGGCGGTGGAAACACCTTGTTAACCTCTATTTATGGTTCAAAAATTCCTACCTGGTTTTTTCATGGTGATGCTGATGCCGTGGTACCCGTCAGTTATTCCAGAGATCTGGTTAATAAAATAAAGTCCGAAAAGGGAAATGTCAGATATACAGAATATCCTGGTGTAGGGCATGATTCCTGGAATAATGCCTTTAAAGAAGCAGAATTATTATCCTGGTTGTTGAAAAATAAAAAGTATGACCCTGCTAATATTACCCTTAATCCTACTTTTTTACCTCAGAAAATGCAAACGCAGACCTACTTTACTGACGGTAAGGATAAATTAGACCTGGACCTTTATTTACCTGAAATTCAAGATCCTACCAAAAAATTACCCGTTGTTTTGTATGTTCATGGCGGTGGATTTTCCGGTGGAAGCAGAATAGATCCGCTTATTTCTAAAATGGCGGTCGAAATGAATACAGCAGGATATGCTTTTGTATCAATGTCCTATCGCTTATTAATGAAAGGAAAGTCTTTTGGCTGCGATCAGCCTGCTCATCAAAAGATTATGGTTTTTCAACAATCTATGATTGATGTTAGAAGAGCAACTGCCTATTTACTTAACAAACAATTAGATTTTAATCTCGATATGTCAAAGGTGATACTTGCAGGAAGTTCTGCAGGGGCGGAAGCTATTTTACATACCGCTTATTGGTCCGATGCAAATTTACCTTCCGAAGCGCTTATATTACCTGCAGATTTTAAATATGCAGGCATCATCAGTATGGCCGGTGCATTGATTGATCCAACGATGATTACTGCTGAAAATGCCCTCCCTTCTATATTTTTCCATGGCACCTGCGATGCATTAGTTCCTTTTGATACGAGGTCACACAGATTATGCTCACCGGGTCAAAGTGGATATTTACTTTTACATGGTGCTGGCGAACTAAAAACAAGATACACCCAACTTAACAAGCCCATTCATTTAATTACTTATATGAATGGAGGTCATGAATATGCTTCCCTACCTATGGAAAATGAGATGGAACGTATGCTTGATTTTATTAAAAAGGACGTATTGGCTAAGGAAAAAAGACAGATTTATGTTCAAATCCAACTTGATAAGCCTTGTAATTATAGTTCAAATTATCTTGATTTTATAAAACCTTAAATCCTTTTTATGCAGTCAGGAAGTGAAATGCCTTATTTTATAAAACCATCTGTTAAATTATCCTCAGTAGATAAAGTTCATGCCTATGAACAATTATCCGATGCCATAAAATGGCAATTAAAAGATGAAGATGATGTGGTACTTAAAATGTCTACCTTCAATGCGCTTGCCAAAACCTTTTTGCCCTATTATTACTGGGTTGGATTTTATATAGTAAAAAACAATAGATTATCCGTTGGACCCTATCAAGGAACCACAGGCTGTTTGCATATAGAATTTTCTAAAGGCGTTTGCGGCAAAGTGGCGAGAGAGGAAAAAACCTGTATCGTTACAGATACGCATGAATTGGTGGAAGGAACGGAACATATCACCTGTGATGCACATTCCCGATCTGAAATAGTAGTTCCTGTTTTTAATCAGGAAAATAAATTATTTGCTGTTTTAGATGTGGATAGTACCGAAAAAGGTGCCTTTGATGCAACCGATGCTACCTTTTTAGAGGATATTATGAAGCTATTATTTTGGTCGTGATAGGTCAACCTGATGATGGATAACCTGACGGTGCCCTGCCATTATTCCGTAAATAGGGAATACATCTTTATCATGAAAGGGCGAATGCCATTCGCCCCTACAATAATGGAAACATATACCTTAATCCTGTAAATCCGTGATTCAGAAATGGGATTGGGCGTTGAAAATTAAATGGAATCCTGTCGGAGAGAAGACGCGAAGCATCGCGTCTCTAACATAGGTTTACGTAATGAATAAATTTCCATAGGGCATAACCTAAGAAAATTAGCATAATAAAAAGAGGCTATCTTTTTAGACAGCCTCTTTAACAAACTATAAATTATTTTATTAATTCAAATCAAAGCGGTCAAGGTTCATCACTTTTGTCCAAGTTTTTACAAAGTCCTTAATAAATTTACCTTTGGCACTTTCAAAACCATAAACTTCTGCAAGCGCGCGAAGTTCAGAATTTGAACCAAAAATCAAATCTACACGAGTTCCCGTCCATTTTAATTCACCCGTTTGACGGTCACGTCCTTCGAAAACATTCTGATCATCAGAAGTAGCTTTCCAGGTGGTATTCATGTCGAGTAGATTAATGAAAAAATCATTTGAAAGTACGCCAGGATTTTTTGTAAATACCCCATGATGTGAGTGATCGAAATTGGTATTCATCGTTCTCATGCCACCTACCAGAACCGTCAATTCAGGTGCCGTTAACTTAAGAAGTTGTGCTTTATCAATCAATAGTTCCTCAGCAGACATATTTTTTGATATAGCTTTTTGATAGTTTCTAAATCCATCAGCCGTAGGTTCAAGAACGGCAAAAGAAAGAACATCGGTATGTTCTTGCGTAGCATCTCCACGACCAGGAGTGAAAGGTACGCTCACCTTTTCACCAGCAAGAGAGGCGGCTTTTTCAACTGCAGCACCACCAGCAAGTACGATCAAATCGGCGAGGGAAATACCTTTTCCGTCTTTCTGAGTTTGATTAAATTCGGTTTGAATTTTTTCGAGAACATCAAGCACTTTTGACAACTGAGCTGGATCATTTACTTTCCAATATTTCTGCGGAGATAAACGCACGCGAGCGCCATTAGCTCCACCTCTTTTATCAGAACCACGGAAAGTAGAAGCAGAAGCCCAAGCGGTAGAAACAAGCTCAGAAACGGTTAAACCTGCGTTTAACACTTTTTCTTTTAAAGTCTCCACATCTTTTTGATCCACTAATTTATGTGTAACGGCAGGAATTGGATCTTGCCAAATCAGCACTTCAGCAGGAACTTCAGACCCAAGATATCTTGCACGTGGACCCATATCACGGTGGGTTAATTTGAACCAGGCTCTAGCGAAAGCGTCAGCAAAAAGATCAGGATTTTCATAAAATTTCCTGGATACTTTTTCATAAGCAGGATCAGCTTTCATAGCAATATCCGTAGTAAGCATGGTTGGAGCATGTCTTAGTGCTGGATCATGAGCGTCAGGAACGGTACCTGCACCGGCGCCACCTTTTGGTTTCCACTGATGGGCACCTGCCGGACTTTTTGTCAACTCCCAATCGAAACCGAACAGGTTCTCAAAATAATTATTGCTCCACTGCGTAGGCGTAGTAGTCCATGCACCTTCTAAACCACTGGTGATAGTATGAACACCGTGACCAGTACCAAAAGAGTTTTTCCAACCAAGCACTTGCTCCTCAATCCCTGCGCCAGCTGGTTCAGCACCAACATATTTACTTGGATCGGCAGCACCGTGGGTTTTACCAAAGGTATGACCACCTGCTATCAATGCTACTGTTTCTTCGTCATTCATTGCCATACGGCCAAAAGTTTCACGAATATCGCGAGCGGAAGCTACAGGGTCAGGATTACCATTTGGTCCTTCCGGATTAACATAAATGAGGCCCATTTGGACAGCAGCAAGAGGATTTTCCAACTCACGGTCACCAGTATAACGATTATCAGCTAACCATTCTTTTTCGGAGCCCCAATAAACATCTTCTTCAGGTTCCCAAACATCTGCTCTACCGCCGGCAAAGCCAAAAGTTTCAAAACCCATTGACTCCATGGCACAATTACCAGCAAGAATCATTAAGTCTGCCCAGGATAATTTATTACCATATTTTTGTTTGATAGGCCAAAGTAATAATCTGGCTTTATCTAAATTGGTATTGTCAGGCCAACTGTTCAGCGGAGCGAAACGCTGTGTTCCCGTTCCTCCACCTCCGCGACCGTCTGTTATTCTATAAGTTCCGGCACTATGCCAGGCCATACGTACAAAAAATGGACCGTAATGACCATAATCGGCAGGCCACCAATCTTGTGAAGTAGTCATTAAATCATAAAGGTCTTTTTTAACTGCCGATAAATCAAGAGATTTAAATTCTTCTGCATAATTAAAGTCCTCGCCCATTGGGTTTGAAAGAGCTGAATGCTGACGCAAAATATTCAGTTTTAACTGATTTGGCCACCAATCACGATTTCCTGTACCGCTTCCAGCCGCTTTTTTAGGTGCAATACTACCCGTGAAAGGGCACTTTGCTTCTCCATTTGAACCCGAAGGATTCTGATGTTCATTGTTTCCCATTGGTAATTTATAAAGTTTTAAGCTTGAAAAATACAATTATTTAATCAGATAACAATCCTTAAAAAAAATGGTTTTGTGAATCATTATAAAATTAATTTTGACTGCTAAATATAAATCTTTAGGCTGTAACAATTAATGATAAAGGTTATTATTTGCTAAAATTTAGTTTTTTAAAAAGGTAAGAAAAATAAATAGAATCGCTATCTTGATTACTAAAATTATTAAGAAAATGAGTACTCCAACAAAATTGAACCTCGGCAGTATAATGGCCTTTTCCTTTTTGGTCCTAATCCTTTCAAATTGCCGGTTTTCAGTTACTAATAATAGCAAAACTAAATCCCCATCCATCGGTAAATTCAAGTTAATTACCACTGATACATTTCATTTCAACAATTTTGTAGATTGTAATATGGCGGAGGCATGGATTGGTGATACCCTAAGAATTTTTCCTGGGAAATATGGAGAAGATCCTGTTTGGGGATATGCAAAAGATTTGAAATTTGCGTCTGGTTCCAATGCTGATGAAGTTTTTAGTACGCCTGCTGAAAAGTATGTTTCGCCTGTCCTTCCCTTAAATGCACCGATTGGAAAGCCGGGTTTACATGGGGCCATCTGGTTTGAAACAGTGTATCAATCTAAAAATGACCCTACTGGTAAAACCTTGTTTGCCATTTATCATAATGAGAATTATCCCGAAACACTTCCCTATAACCCTTCTACCAAAGAAGGATATGTAGATAAAGATTGGCCACTGGGTTTGACTGACAGAATTACGCCTGCTGCAATACCCAGAATTGGCGTTATGAAATCGACTAATGGAGGCTGGATCTGGGAAAATAAAGGGCTTTTCTTGGAAGATAAGCAACCCAGAATGATTTTAAAAAAACATAATATCTCCAAAACATTTGCGGGTGGTGTTGGTGACCCCTCCGCTGTCTCTGCAGGTGAATATTTATATCTTTTTTATGGCGAATATGGTTACCCAGGAATTTATGACCCAGCCACCTACACAACAGAAATGGAACATAGCGGCCAGTGCATCAGTGTTGCAAGAATTAAAATAGCCGACTTAGGAAATCCGCAAGGAAAGGCAAAGAGGTGGGACGGAAAAGGATTTAATGCACCATGGGATGGCATTGGAAAACCTATAGCCAGCTTGCAAATACCAAAAGAAAAAGGAGGGGGGCCTTCATCCTCTAAGTCAGGTGGCTTTCATTGGGGTCCATCCGTAAGTTGGAATACCTATTTAAATAGCTGGGTCATGTTGATGGGACATGTGGAAGGACAATCCTGGGTGGGTGATAAACTATATATTTCCTTCAATTTTAATAAGGATTTGGGTTTGAATGATCATTCTCAAAAATGGACTAATCCTCAGGTACTTGTTCAAAAACCAGGTCACGTTCTTTGGTATCCTTCCCTTCAGCCATTGAATACGGCGGAGGACATTACAGCAAAAAATACCAGTTTGAAATTGGGTAAAAAAGCGCGACTGTTTTTCAAATATTCCAATCTGGGAAAATATTTTTCAGAATATATCATTGAATTTGAAAAATAAAATGTCTGAAAAACATTTAAAAATGCTTATAAGACACCCCGGATAGCAGTAACTAATTTTTCTCCCCATCTTCCATAATCTAAACCCGAGGGATGAAGATTATCCTCGCATATTAAGGCGGGATTGTTTTCTGCCTCCCGGGTAAATGGGGTAATATCTACAAATGGGCATCCAAATTCCTCCGTTACTTCATAGATTATCTGATTAAACTGATTAATCTGTCGCGCGATCTCATTGGCATCAAGAAAACGAGCAAACGGGGTTACGCTATAATCCGGTATGGATAAAACAAAGACATGATTAGGCTTATTATTTGCCAAGGAAATAGAACGTTTTAAAAGCTCAGACAATCTTTCTCTATACCCAATGGTGTCCCATTCTATATATTGATCATTAACCCCAATAAGCAAACTGACAATAGTATGGGGTTTCGGTTTATAATAATTTAGACCAATCATTAAATCATTTGTAGTCCAGCCAGTTACAGCAATATAATTTAACTCATTAACTGAAAAGTTTCTTTCGTCTAATAACTTAACTGCTTGTGCTGGAAATCTTTCCTGTTCCTTTACCCCCTGGCCTATAGTATAAGAATCACCTAATGCCAGCCAGGTTAAGGGTTTTACAATTTCTCCGTTATAACCCTCTGTACCCTTTTGCACCAATATTTCCTCTTCTTTTTTGCATGAAAGCAAAAAAAACAGAAAGAGAAAACCCAACATAGATTTATTGACATTTAATAGATACATAAACAGATCACATTGGTTGTAACAACAACTTAATCAGCCATTTGTTTAAAGATTTGACATAAGAATAACTAGATTTAAAAGTTTCCAACGCCTTAATAAATAACTGAAAAACAATCGACTATTATCGGTTTTTTAAGACAAATTGTTTGAGCGCTTCAACCACCATTAGCTCACAATAACCATTAGGTTTCGATGATTTTTCAATCAATAGACCGAAATTCTGATGCCAGTTACCCCCCACTTTTGAACCCTTTTCCTTTAGCTCAATAAATTCCAACATAGCAGAAGCCAGCTGTTGAAGAGAAGCTGAGTGATGAATGACAGGTTCTAATAATGGGTTTCCTTTGGCTAAATGGAGAACGGAGGAATGATTATCCTTCCACATTTTTAACATTTCAGTGAGGGAAGAAAGGTTTTTCATCGTAGCATCATCAATTATTTTATTACTTTTTCTCAATGAAGGAGGATCAGGCACAGCCACATCTACAACCTGGGTATAGGGTGAAAATTTAGTAAAATTGTCCAGTTCATTTCGCTTGTAACCCTTCAAAGGTTCAATCAAACCAATTACTTTTTGCAGCGGAAGAATATCTTCCTGACCACTTAGCCGGCGAAGCATCATCGGAGGATTTTTCAAATGTGTGGCCCCAACCCACTCCAATTGAATAGATATCTGATCCATACGACGATACATATCATTAACATCTCTCAAATTAGCGGGTGACCATAATCTCTCAGCAATAGCAGCCGTTCTGGGCCAGATTCTGGCATCAACGGTTTCGGGAGTTGTATGTTCAGTCCACATAGTCGCTTCGCCACCGATAATAAATTTTTCCTCCTCTGGCGTTAGCAGAGGATCGCCCCCTTTAATTTTTTTTATAATTTCCGATTCAAATCGATCAAAATTGGCTTCACTATCTGGAATAATCTGGGTATTTTTTGATGGGACGGGATCATTCAAATAATGATAGGAAGCAGGCTGAACCAAATCGATATAGTAACCCTTTGAAAGAATACTTCGATAGCCATTTTTTGCCGATGACAACAAAGCCTCCATTCCCCTCCAGGACTGTATGACCATATCTTTAGGTACATCTTTTAGAATTAAAGCATCATATTGACCTTTTTCAAAAAATTCCTTCGCTTTATTTCCATCTATTTCCTGCATAATAATTTCATCCCAAGCCACGGTCGTTTTACCTGATTTACTTAAAATTTGTTGCACTCTTTTGTTGAAATAATTTTGAAGCGCCACCGTTGAGTTTAAATTATTATTTTTCATAAAGTGCTGAATAGAATCATTTTGCGCCCAGTGTTTCCCCGTATTTTCATCGCCACCAATATGGAAATATTGATCTTTGAACAACCCGGCAACCTCAGTAAGCAAGGTATCTAAAAATTGATAAGTTGATTCTTTGGTTGGATCCATTACTGGATCGAATACACCCCAGTGATCCTGCAAATCATACTTTTTTTCTAAAGCTGCCAAATGAGGAAACAAACTTAGAATAGCGGTAGAATGCCCGGGTAAATCTAACTCTGGTACTACGCGAATACCTCTTTCATCGGCATAATCAACGATTTCCTTTATTTGTTCATGGGTAAAATATTGGCCTAATGAAGCTTTTTGATGTAGTTCAGGATATTTTTTTGATTCAATGGTATAGGCCTGGTCATCGCTTAAATAAAAATGTAATACATTCAACTTTACTAAACACATGGCATCAAGGGTACGTTTTATGACATCCATAGGTAAAAAGTGATAGGGCTGCGCGATTAATAAACCTCGCCAGGAAAATCTGGGTTTATCCGTCAAATCTACACCATGAAAGAAAAAACTATTATCATTAAAACTAATAAGTTGAAACAGGGTTTCCAATGCTCTGATAGCCCCAATATCGGTGGCCGAGCGTATTAAGATCCCATCCCTGCTTACTTTGAGCGAATAAGATTCATCCATGTCTAACTTCACTACCCCACTTCCTTCCACCTGTATTTGCAGGGATGCTTTAACAGGCATATTTCCCTCATCGACTACCCAGGTTTTCATAAAAACGCCTGTTCGTTCGGCTACTCTTTGCTTAAACCTCGTCATCGCCTTGAAAAGTCTGGGGTCAAAAGTTCCATCGGCCCGAATACTTAATGATGCATGGATGGTGTAGTGTTCATCACTCCAGATTATCTTCTCAGGCATTGGCATAAGAGCCGGCTTCTGAGCGAAAATTGGGACTGAAAACAATAAACTAAATAAGATGAAACTAATTCTCATACGCTATATTGTAAAGTGAAAATATTCAAAATTCAAAAAAGACGAACAGTTAAATGCTTCTTTTTTTCATTGCCAAATTACAAAAAATCAAGCTAATGAACGAAAGAAAAGGGCATTACTTTAACTTATAAAAAACAAAAATTCCTAAAAAAAAGGTATCTTGAAAGGACTAAAACTTAAATCAAAATGTTCGATAAAAAAATAATTTGGAGCATGTTACTTGTTGGCATGACGCTTGGAACAGCCTGGGCTATACGCGGTCAATTTGGACATGAACATGGAGCAGCATGGGCGGGAGCCATAGGTTCCCTTTGCGTTTTAATCCTTGCAAGAAGGAAAGACTGGATGGCAAAAGGACTTATTGCTACGTTTGCCGGAGCAGCTGGCTGGGGACTTGGTGGCATGATGAGCTATGGAATATTGGTTGGTCACGGCAAATCAGATGATTTTTATACAGCCTATTATAGTTTTTCTACCTTGTTTATGGTCGGTGGTTTATATGGATTTATGGGAGGTGGTTTATTTGGCGCTGTGTTATCGGATACAAAGAAAAACCCCATCAACTGGAGCTTATTAATCCTTGAAATGACCGCTGGAGGCATCTTGTTTTATTTTTTCATTGTGGAACAGCTAGGTGTTTTTTTGAATCCCCCTAGGTCAGAAGTTTGGGCTGTTTGTTTAGGCATCGGAGCAGCCATCTATTGGCATCTTTATAGAAATAATCACCATGCTGCTTTGAGAGTTGCTCTTTATGCTGGTTTAGGTGGTGGATTCGGCTTTGGATTTGGAAATTTCCTTCAAGTTGTTGGCTGGGTATCAAAAATTCATTTCAATTTCTGGAATGTCATGGAATATTCTCTGGGATTTTTTGGCGGAGCAGGATTGTGTTATGGCATATTAACCAGTATTTGGGAAAAAGAAGAGGAAACAAGACTTCCTGCAAAACAACTATTCCATTTAAGCATGATTGCCTTGATTATTCCATTAATCATGTGGCAGCAAAGTTTTGAATGGAAACGAATTCAGGAAACGTATGGTCCACTTTTAAATGGTGATGCTTCTTTTATAATCTCTTTTGCGATTTGGGTGCCCTTGATTATAATATTGGCCGTAGCAGCTTATTGGATCACAAAATATAATAATAAAGGGATTACGGAGCCTTTGGAAATCCAAAAATTCTTTTATTCTCTTTGGATTATATACACCGTTCTCAGCTTAATCATTACTGGAGCATTTATTAGTATTTACAGAATTGAGCAATATCTCTATCTGGTAAATTACTTTATTGTTATTTCATTTATTGGCAAATTGACCCCTGATTTCCAGCCTACCGAATTCCAATTAGGACATCCTGTAAAATTATTATTTCTGATAATTAGTCTTTTGGGTATTGTAGCATGGGTGGCAACCCAAATACATTGATTGAAGAGAAAAAACCTATCCATTAACCTGTAATTATGGTTAATGGATAGGATTAAATCATTATTTTGACGGAGCACTAATTACACCCAGGAATCGACCCATCCAATAGGGTAACAACCAGATATCGCCGGCGCTGTGTTCTGAAACACCATTACCTCCATTCCTGTCAAGATTAAACATATTGGCATTATGCCTTTGAACGGGACGTTCATCGGGAGGAAGTACCTCTTTGATTGTTTGAGTCCTAAAATTAGGCGCAATTTTCTCAATATCAGCTCTATGACTATTTGCAATAGACCAATCAATAAGATCTAAGGGATGTTCTTTTAAATACCAGACACCCTCGTTCAGATCGAAATCAGGCGTACCTGTAATGGCTGTAAAAATATTCCAAAGACCTTCTTTTTCAGGACGTTCTGCTTGAAAATGGTCAATAATAGATTTCTTAAAACTAGTTTTAAGTGTATCATTAAAGGCATATCGATAAAGCCCCCAATAGCCCATATAGTACATTTCATCATCGGAGTGGTTCCATGCTTCAGACAGATATTTTGAATAATCATCGGCATTTGCAGGTGCCATGCTTATAAAATCCATAGGTCTCATTAAATTTTCATAATATTTATGTTTATTCATGAGTTCAAAAGCCTTCTCCTTATAAATGGGTTTATTAGTAAAGCGATAGGCTGTTTGAAGCATAGCAACTATATTACTGGAATTTAATTTCCGATCACCTACATTGGTTGGAAAACCATTTACGTAGGAAGGGTTCCATTTACCCCAAAGGGTAGGTTTTCCATCATAATCGATTAAATACCAGTCATTTTTAATGACATGCATCATTAAAGTATCGATAAGTTGAATAGCGCGCGATTTTACATCCGGAACCTGAACTAATTCTGCTAAGGCACCAAAGGCAAAAATATGACCAATTACTTCATCTGATGAAGTAGTTGCCTTCCAGTCCCATTCAGGATCTGGCGCATGTTGCCATCGTTCCGGATCACTTAATTTTTCAATAAATCCGCGTCGTTCAAAAGACCTTGATGGAAATCCAGGAATAGGATTTACCGTATATAAGCGCTCCATGGCATCGAGGCATTCTCTTATATTTGCCAGAGCGTCGGCCTCTTTAGTCACAGCATAACGGAAAATTTCTGCTCCAAAATACATGGACGTCCAAAGTCCGTCATTATCAGAATCGGCTAAAAATCCACTGCTCAAATTACCCTTTTCCATGCCTACAAGAGAGGCATTGAAACCATTTCTAATATGACGCTGGCGAACCTGTTGTTGAAAAAACTGTGCCTTTTCATGTAAGGTCATGGATTTAAAACAAATCTGACCTAAGCCGGCATCGGTAACAATGAGCACACTATTATCAGGTCCAGGATTAATACTTTTCACGCCATTTCCTGGAAGCCAACGTTCACCCTGAAAATAATCATATTTTCCATCTTTTCTGGAAGCAAAAGCACCATTGCTTGAACCAAACCATATCCTGTCGCCAATTACCCGAACGGCCGTTATATCAGCAACGGGTAATTTTTGATTTAAACCGGAGGCTTTCCCTGTAGTTAAATCAACTAAAAAGTAACCTTTAGAACTTCCAATGACGGCATTATTGCCTTGGATATCAAAAGAGGTAAGTTCCATTCCCCCATAAACCAGGAGATTAGTATTCGTTTTAGGACTAAATTTATAAAGTCCCTTCGCGCTTAGTAACCAGAATAAATCGGTGCTCACCTGGTAACGAATATCCAGTATTTTTTCATCTAATTTTGATTTAAACCATGTTTTTGATTCACTCACATAATGAAAATAATTTTCACTGGCAATCAAAAAATCAAAATTTTTGCCGCCAACACCCTTATTTGCATTAGGAAGTTCATGCTGGCAATAGATAGATCCGGCCCAGGCATTGCTAAAAACGGCTTTATCGTCGATGAACACAAATTGATCTTTGTGAGAAAAAGAACCCTGTATTTTTTTATTTCCAATGGTGCGATATTTTTTATCTGCCTGAAAGCCACCGGGGTATAAAAACTGACCATTGTGAGGAATTAGCAAACCATCTGAGGAAAAAACACTCATATTACCATTTCTGTCAGCACAAGCTGATTCAAGTTGAACCTC
>Ga0114980_10000363_pt1 | contig 32585 bp, 37 predicted proteins | sample S_140806_EF_Meta_FD_87018 | JGI IMG/M metagenome (GOLD analysis project Ga0114980, IMG submission 87018) | Freshwater microbial communities from Lake Simoncouche, Canada to study carbon cycling - S_140806_EF_MetaG | ecosystem: Environmental > Aquatic > Freshwater > Lake | place: Lake...
ATCGATCGGGCTGTTGGGGCCTATGCCGCCGATGTGAAGGCCCGCCGTTTTCCTGCCGAAGTCGAGACCTACTTCTCGAAAAAGCCCGCGACGCCCTAAGCGGTGCGTTGCGGCGGGGCAGGGGACCCTCTAGGGTCCGGCCGGATTGAGTTTCAGCGGCCTGAAAGCCGTATTCTGGGGGCGACGTATCCGTGGTTGATGTCTTCGAGCAGGTCGAGGAGGAGCTTCGCTCCGATCGCTACAAGCGGCTGGCCCGCACCTGGCTGCCCGTTGCGGGCGGTGTTCTTCTGGTCGCCCTGGTCGCGGCCCTGGCCTTCTGGGGCTGGGACAGCTGGCAAACCTCGAAGGCCGACAAGGCCTCGGTCGCCTATGACCGCGGTATGGAATCCTTGCAGTCCGGAAATACGGTCGGCGCGGACGCAGCCTTCATCCAGGCGGCCAAGGAAGGCAACGGTGCCTATCGGGCCATGGCCCTGATGCAGCGCGCCGGCATCGCCCTGGAGGCCAACAAGGTGCCCGAGGCGATCGCGCATCTGGACGAGGCTGCCCGGGCTTCCGGCGACCCTCTGCTCTCCGACACCGCCGGCTACAAGGCCGCGCTGCTGGCTATGGACAGCGGTGAAACCCTTGCGAAGATCGAGGCCCGTCTCGAGCCCCTGGCAAAGGATGGCCGCCCGCTGAGTACCTTCGCCCTGGAAGCCCTGGCCATGGCCCGCCTCCAGAACGGTCAGGTCGCGCCGGCCCGGGAGGCCCTGGTGCTGCTGAAGAACGGTCTGGACACCCCCGAGATCATCATCCAGCGCGCCGACCTCGCCATTGCGACGATCGACGCCGGCGGTGCGCCGGGCCTTGCGGCCATCGTGCGGGCCCAGGCTGCCATCCCCGTCCCCCCGCCTGCTCCGGCCGCCCTTCCGGCTCCCGCTGCGGCTCCGACCCGCCCGTGATCATCGCCTTCAGGACGTACCCCATGAATCGCGTGCTTAAAGTCGCCCTGATGAGCGGGCTCGCCGTCACCCTCGCTTCGTGCAGCTCGGTGCAGGGCATGTTGCCGTTCGGCCTCGGCCAGAACAATGCACCGCAGGCCACGGCCACGGAGGGGCAACGCATCTCGGTACTGGAGTTCGAACAGGCGCTGGTCCCTTCGGCCGCCCTGTCCGGCCGTGACTTCTTCATTCCGGGCCCCCAGGCGGCGATTGCCTGGACCCAGCCGGGCGGTAACGCCGACAACGCCGTCGAACACGTGATCGCGGGCGCCGAGTTCACGGTTGCCTGGCGTCGCGGCATTGGTGTCGGCTCGTCGCGCACGCGTCAGGTCATGGCCCCCGTCGTCGCGGACAATGGCCGCGTGTTTGTTCTGGATGGCGAATCCACCGTTTCGGCCCTTGACGCCGGAACGGGCGCCCAGGCCTGGCGGGTCAACGTCAAGCCGGCAGAGAGTGCGCGCCGAACCGGTTTCCTCGGCATGGGCGGCCGCTCGGATGGCGGCGGCTTCGGCGGTGGCGTGGCCGTCGGCAGCGGCAAGGTCTTCGTGGCTTCGGGCTATCGCACCATCACCGCCATCGACCAGGCCTCCGGTGCCGTGATCTGGACCACCCCGGTCGATGTGCCGATCCATGGTGCCCCGACGGTCTCGGGCAGCCGGGTCTTTGTTGTCGACGTCGAGAACCAGATCCAGGCCTTCGACACCGCTACCGGCCGTCAGGACTGGTCCTATCGCGGCATTCCCGAGCCGGCCCGGCTCTTGCGCGCCTCCAGCCCGGCGGTGATCGGCGATACGGTGATCGCACCCTTCTCGTCCGGCGAAGTCATTGCCCTGCGCGCCTCCACAGGCCAGTCCCTCTGGCAGCAGGTGCTGTCGCGCACGAGCCGCACCAGCGCCCTTTCCGAAATCCGCGACATCGCCGGCCGCCCGGTCATCAGCCGCGGGGTGGTCTATGCCGTCAGCCATTCCGGCGTGATGTCCGCCATGGACATCCGGTCGGGCCAGCCGAAATGGGCACCTCTGCCGATTGGCGGCGTCAATGCGCCCCTGCCGGTGGGTGAGGTGGTCTATGTCGTGTCCAAGGAAGGCGAACTGACCGTCATCAACCGCGACAGCGGCCAGATCTACTGGACCCGTGACCTCAACGAGGGCCGTGTTCGCCAGGAGGGCGGCATGTTCGGCTTCTTCGATCGGACCGTAAGGCCGATCTGGTCGGGTCCCCTGATGGCCTCGAGCCGACTGGTCCTGACCAATTCGGACGGCGAGCTGGTCGCCCTTGATCCCAAGACCGGCGCCCAGACCGCCTCGATCCGCATGGGCGGCCCGGTCTATATCGCCCCCGCCGCCTACAACGGCGCCCTCTATGTTCTCACCGACAAGGGCGATCTCGTCAGCATTCGCTGACGTGGTCCATTTTTGCTTCAGGTCGATTCGACCTGAATCCAAAAAATGGCCCTACTTTAGTTGGAGCGATGATCTGGGTTCAGATGCTAAGTGCATCTGAACCGATATCGCTCGCCCCCCGAACTGCGTTAGAAGGCCGACATGGCTCTCAAAGTCGCCATCGTCGGCCGCCCCAATGTGGGCAAGTCGACCCTGTTCAACCGCCTTGTGGGCAAGCGCCTGGCGCTGGTCGATGACCGGCCGGGCGTGACCCGCGATCGCCGGTATGCTGACGGCAACATCGGCGACATGGACCTGACGCTGATCGACACAGCCGGCTATGAGGACGTCACCGACGACAGCCTCGAATCGCGGATGCGCGAACAGACCGAGGCGGCGCTGGAGGACGGCGACCTGATCCTGTTCATGATGGACGCGCGCGAGGGCGTGACCTCGCTGGACCAGATCTTCGCCGAACGCCTGCGCAAACAGCACAAGCCCGTGATCCTGCTGGCCAACAAGTCCGAGAGTCGCGAGAGCGGCGGCGGCATCGGCGAGGCCTATTCGCTGGGCTTCGGAGAGCCGGTCGCCATCTCGGCCGAGCATGGCGAGGGTATGGCGGACCTGTATGCCGCCGTGGTCGCCGCCTCGGCCGACATCTTCGTCGAGGAGGTCGACGAGCCCGACAAGCCGATCCGCATCGCCATCATCGGCCGCCCCAACGCCGGCAAGTCGACCCTGATCAACCGCCTGATCGGCGAGGACCGGATGCTGACCGGCCCCGAGGCCGGCATCACCCGCGACTCCATCTCGGTCGACTGGGAATACGAAGGCCAGAACATCCGGCTCGTCGACACCGCCGGCATGCGCCGCAAGGCCCGGGTGCAGGAGAAGCTGGAGAAGCTGTCGGTCGCCGACACCATCCGCGCCATCACCTTCGCCGAAGTGGTCGTTCTGGTCATGGACAAGGACGATGCCTTCGACACCCAGGACCTGCAGCTGGCCGATCTGGTCGAGCGCGAGGGCCGGGCGCTGGTCTATGTCGCGGCCAAATGGGACCTCGAGGAAAGCCCGCAAGCCAGGCTGGCCAAGCTCAGCCAGATGGCCGAGGACAAGCTGCCCCAGCTGAAGGGCTCGCCGTTCGTGGCCCTGTCGTCGCACAGCGGCCGCGGCGTCGAGCGGCTGATGCCCGCCGTGCTTCAGGCCCACGCCACCTGGTCGGTCAAGGTCAAGACCAAGGATCTGAACGACTGGCTGTCCATGGCGACCCAGAGGCATCCGCCCCCGGCCGTCGACGGCAAGCGGATCAAGCCCAAATACATGGCCCAGACCAAGGCCCGCCCGCCGACCTTCGTGCTGATGGCCAGCCGCGCCGAGGCCATGCCGGAGCAGTACAAACGCTATCTGGTCAACAATCTGCGCGAGTCCTTCGACCTGCCGGGCACGCCGATCCGTCTGATCGTGAAGTCGGGCAGCGAGAACCCCTATGCCCCGGGCGGGTCCAAATCGGGTCCCGAACGCTACAAGGGCGACGCCAAGACCGCGCCGCGCAAGGTCATCAAGAAGGCCGAACGCGCCGAGATGCTGTCCAACCTGCCCGGCAAGGCGCTGGAGCAGAAGAAGGCCGGCAAGACCAAGCTGAAGCCGCTGGCGGGATTGAAGGCCAGCGCCAACAAGAAGGCCGGCTCGTCCGTCGCGGTCCAGAAGGGCGCGCGTGGCGGGGCCAGGCAGGTGTCGCGCTCTGGTCGCGTGCGGACCGGGCAGAAGCACGCACCGAAGAAGTAGGGGCGGACTAGTTCTCGGCTCGCAGCTGACCCTTCAGCAAGATGAGAATGCTCAAGGCGTGTTTGAACGCCTTCTCATCTCGCGAGCTCGCGGTTCGCCATTTGCCGATGACGTCCTTGACGCGAGAATGCAGCAGACGTGCATCCAGTGCCGTCAGGGCCTTGTTCATGTTGTAGTCGGCGTCATGTCTCTTGCTTTGGGCGTCCACGAACGCCTTCGCCAAGTTCCGAGCAAAGCGAGGAGCGACGTTATTCGGCGCACCCAAAAACTCTTGGACGGATGAGTCGACCGCAGCGCCGGCAATCTTTTTAAGGGTTGTCGTGAGGCCGCTATGGGTGATCGTCCTGGCTAGTATTCGCCTTTGCTTACTCAACGTGGCTCCCGAACCGGCAACCTTGTAAGTCATGTCGTTAATCAAGAAATGAAATAGCGCATAGTAGGATGTCGAAATGCTACGCCGCACCTTGGCTTGTGATAGCTTTCCTCTTTGTCCCGGCGCGCGAGAGACAAGATTGAGGGCGACGTCAAGAAGCTCGGTGTCGAAACTGGACACTACGCCGCTTCTGAAAACCGAACGCTGGCGTACCAATGGTCTTGTTCGAACACGCCATCTTCGATTTGTTCGAGCAGGATCAGAAGGTCAGCCTGCGGCATCTTTTCAGCATCCTTTACATTGAGCAGTACTCTGACAAAGCCAGAGCCAGCATCGTCAGGAGCGAATTCGAGTGAAACATCAAGCACTTGATCTTTGAGCGCAGAACGGCTCACGATCCCACGGACGAGATCGTTGAGGTTGGCCAAGTTTGGCTCATCGATTGCGGATCTCGAATTCATCGCACCACATTGGCACAAACCAAGCGTGGACGGAATTCAGATCAGCGCCGCCACGCCCGGGCCCTGGCTCCAGTCCCTGAAGCGGACCTCCAGCGGGGGCTCCAGGTCTCCGCGGGCCAGTTCCACGATCAAGGGGCCGATCGCCGACGGATGGATGACGTCGTTCGGGTCCTCGCCCGGAAAGGCCTGGGCCCGCATCGCCGTGCGCATCCGGCCCGGATCGACGATCGAGACCCGGATCGGCATGGATTCGATCTCGTCCGCCCAGCATTTGACCAGGGCTTCGGCCCCCGCCTTGGTCGCGGCATATAGGCCCCAGAAGGCTCTGGGCGCGGCGGCGACGCTGGTGGTGAGATAGATGGCGCGTCCGGCATCGGAGACCTTCAGCAGGGGCTCCAGCGAGCGGATCAGGCGATAGACGGCGGTGAAATTGGTCTTCTCGACCTTGGCCCAGATGCGGGGATCGGCGTGGCTGACCGGGGTCAGGCCCGAGGCCCCCATGGTCGCGGCCGCCTGCACCCAGATGTCCAGCCGACCGAAGCGCTCATAGATGGCGCCGCCGAGACGGTCGATCGCACCGCCGTCCACCAGATCGAACGGGATCAGGGTCGCGTGTTTGCCGGTGGCGGCGAAGATGGCATCGTCAAGCTCTTCCAGCCCACCCACCGTCCGGGCCGTGGCGATGACATGCGCGCCAGCCTTCGCCAGCGCGAGGGCACTCTCATAGCCGATGCCGCGCGAGGCCCCGACGACGAGGGCGATGCGGTCCTTGAGGGGGAGGTCGGTCATGGCGGGGTTGGTAGGCATGGCGTTGATCACCGTCAATGTGTTACATTGCCCTACAGTCGAACGAGGTCAATCCATGGCGAAAACAGCCACCCTCACGCTCCGGGTCAGCGAAGAGCTCAAGGACAAACTCGGCCGGTTCGCCGAACAGACCAACCGGACACCATCGTCGGTGGCCGAACGCACGCTCGAAGTTTTTCTGGATCGAGAGCTGGAAATGCTGGCGGCCGTCGACCAGAGCCTTGAAGACTTCCGTATGGGTCGAACTGTACCCCACGCAGAGGCCATGCAGCGCATTCGCGCCACGCTCGACAAGCACAAGCAGCAGCCTTGAGAACCGTCGATTGGTCAGAAACGGCGATCGACCAGTATGAAAACGCCATCGACTGGCTGGCGGAACGCAATCCGGAGGCCGCGGAGCGACTGGCCGAGCGCATCCAGGCGACCGTCGAAGAATTGGCGCGCCGTCCCATCGGGCGTCCCGGTCAGCGCGAGGGAACCTATGAGAAGGCGGTTCTTCGCTCCGCGTATCTGGTGATCTACTCGCTGGTGGGCGGACCCGAAGGACAAATCCGCATTCTGCGCATCTACCATACTGCCCAGAACTGGACAGCGTGGTCGACCGGGCCTGAAGACCTTCCCTAAAAGCCCGCCGCCGGCTGCCAAAGGCTGAAACTGCCGCCCTGGTCGTCGCAGACCACGACCGAACGGCCGGTGGCGCTGTCCGAAGGGATCGCTGCCTTGCCGCCGAGCTCCGTTACCCGCTCGCACAGGGCATCGATGTCCTCGACCCGGAAATACAGGTGTGGCAGCTGGCTGGCCCGTTCGGACCGGGTGAAGCCGAAGGGCGGTTCGCTGTCGGCGACATGGGCGTAGGTCGGGCCTGAAGCCGTGTCGTCAAACGTCCAGCCGAACAGGGCACCGAAGAAGGCGCGGGCTCTGGCGATATCGGGGGTGTCGAGGGTGAAATAGCCGAGCTGGACCACAGGGGCCTCCGGATGCGCGAAGATCCGGGCCCGGACGCCTTGCGCGTCCGGTCCGGTTTCGCTCTTAAGCGCTCACCAGCAGGGAAAGTTGCCGGGCGGCGACGTCTTGCCCGCCCTCCTCGATCTCGCGATCCAGCAGACGGGTGGGGTATTCACCGGTGAAATAGTGATCGGTGAACTGTGGATTGCGCGGATCGCGCGGCCCGGCCTCCATGGCATCATAGAGGCCTTCGACCGACAGGAAGCCGAGCGAATCGACCTCCAGGTGGGCCCGCATCTCCTCCAGGGTGTGGTTTGCTGCGATGAGCTGGTCCCGCTCCGGCATGTCGATGCCGTAGAAGTCCGGCCACAGGATCGGCGGCGAGGCCGAGCGCAGGTGCACCTCGGTGGCCCCTGCGGCCCGGACGGCGCGGACCAGTTTGACCGAGGTCGTACCGCGCACGATGGAATCGTCGATCAGGACGACCCGCTTGCCCTCCAGTACCGAACGGTTGGGGCTGTGCTTCATCTGTACGCCCTTCTGCCGTGCCCCCTGGCTGGGCTGGATGAAGGTGCGACCCAGATAGTGGCTGCGGATGATCCCCATCTCATAGGGAATGCCGCTCTCCTGGGCATAGCCGAGGGCCGCAGGTACGCCGGAGTCCGGCACGGGCACGACGACGTCAGCCTCGATCGCATGCTCCCGGGCCAGTTTCATGCCCATCCGCTTGCGCACGCCATAGACCGAGCGCCCGTTCACGATGCTGTCCGGGCGGGCGAAATAGACATATTCGAAAAGGCAGGGCCGCGCCGCGCGGGCGGGGAAGGGCTTGAGCGACTTCAGCCCCTCGTGGTCGATGACGATGACCTCGCCGTGCTCGACATCACGCTCGAAGGTCGCGCCGATGGTGTCCAGCGCGCAGGTTTCCGACGCCAGCACCCAGGCGTCGCCGAGCCGCCCCAGGACCAGCGGACGAATGCCGAGCGGGTCGCGCGCGCCGATCAGCTTGGAGCGGGTGGCGCAGACCAGGGCGTAGCCGCCTTCGATCCGGCCGATGGCATCGATGAAGCGATCGACGATCTTGGCCTTCCGGCTGCGGGCGATCAGGTGAAGGATGACCTCGGAGTCGGAGGTCGACTGGAAGATGGCCCCTTCGCCGACCAGCTGGTTCCGCACATACAGGTGGTTGGTCAGGTTGCCGTTGTGGGCGATGGCGATGCCGCCCTGATCGAGATCGGCGAACATCGGCTGGATGTTGCGCAGGAAGCTGCCGCCGGCGGTGGAATAGCGGGTGTGGCCGACCGCTGCGGATCCGGGGAGGCGTTCCGGCAGGTCCGTGCCGCCAAAAGCTTCGCCGACCAGCCCCATGTGGCGTTCGGTGTGGAAGCGGGTGTCGTTGACGCTGGCGATGCCGCAGGCCTCCTGGCCGCGGTGCTGCAGGGCGTGCAGCCCGAGCGCGACGATGGCCGAAGCAGCATTCTTGTCGGCACCCCAGACGCCGCAGACGCCGCATTCCAGCCGCGGCCGGTCATCATCGACTTCGCGATAGTGATCCCGGTGGACGACCGGATCAGCGATGGAATGCACGGGACTGCTCATCGTGGGGCTCCGATGATGCGGGGAACGCTAGTCGGTGGCGGACGCGGGCGGAGTATTGTTTGTTTGGGGCGAGGGCAAGGCTTCTTCGCTGGAAAATCCCTCGTTCACGGACGAAGTCACCACCGGTGCCAGGGCGTCGGCACCGCGGCCGATGCCCGGCAGCACGATCTGGATCAGCCGCGCGGCGCCGGCCGTGACCGGCCGCAGGGCCGCCTCGCTGAGCCAGCGCGGTGTGCGCTCGCCCGGCATGGCGGCGACGACGACCAGATGGATGGCTCCCAGCAAGACCAGCGCGCGGGCTGCGCCGACGAAGATGCCGAGGGCGCGGTCCAGACCGCCGAGCTGCGGATGGGCCTGGGCCTGCTTCGACAGAAACGATCCGAAGATGCGGATGCCGAAATAGATCAGCAGGAAGGACGTCACCGCTGCCGCGATCGTACCGGCCCAGTCCGGGTTGACCAGCGCTCGCCCGAGGGGTGCCGTCAGCGGCAGGGCCACAAGGGCGATGAAGGCCGCGAGCACAAAGCTGAGCAGGGTGATGATCTCGCGCGTACCGCCGCGCACCCAGCCGGCCGCCGCCGAGGCGAGGATGACCAGAATGGCGATTACGTCGAAACCGGTCATGCGCGCCCGAACTGAGTTCTTCCGTATCTCAATAGCGGTTTTGCGAGATTCGTTCGACCGCTTCCGCCAGCCGCGTCACCGAGGTCACGCCGACGCCCTTGTGCCTGACGGTCAGGGGTGGCGTCAGGGCCCGGTCGAAGCCCAGTTTCTGCGCCTCCCGCAGCCGCGCCTCGGCCCGCCCCACAGCGCGGATCTCACCCGACAGGCTGATCTCGCCGAACACGACGCAGCCCTGGGGCAGGGGGGTGTCGGTCGCGGAACTGATCAGGGCGGCCGCCGCGGCGAGATCGGCCGCGGGCTCATTGATGCGCAGGCCGCCCGCCACGTTCAGATAGACGTCCTGATCACCGAAGCCGAAACCGCAACGCGCCTCCAGCACGGCCAGCACCATGGCCAGCCGGCCGGTGTCCCAGCCCACGACGGCCCGGCGCGGGGTGCCATAGGCGGATTTCGACACAAGGGCCTGCATCTCGACCAGCACCGGCCTTGAACCCTCGATACCGGCGAAGACGGCCGCGCCCGGGGCCCGGTCCTTGCTCTCGCCGAGGAAGAGGGCCGAGGGGTTGGCAACCTCACGCAGGCCCGCGTCCCCCATTTCAAACACGCCGATCTCGTCCGTGGCGCCGAAACGGTTCTTGCCGGCCCGCAGAATGCGAAACGGATAGCCCCGCTCGCCTTCGAAACTCAGGACGGCATCGACCAAATGCTCGACCACCCGTGGGCCGGCGACCTGACCGTCCTTTGTGACGTGGCCGACCAGGATGACCGCCACGCCCTGGGTCTTGGCCAGCCGGACCATCTCACCGGCGCAGGCGCGGACCTGGGTGACCGAACCCGGCCCGGCCTCATGGGCGTCGGACCAGAGGGTCTGGATGGAATCGACGATGACGATGTCGAATTTCTCGCGCTTCAGCGTCCCGAGGATATCCCGCAACGCGGTGGCCGAGGCGAGCTCGACCGGGGCCTTTTCAAGCCCCATCCGCTTCGCCCGGGCGCGGATCTGTTCGACGGCCTCCTCGCCCGAGATATAGGCGACGCGCTGCCCCGCAAGCGCTGCGCGCCCGGCCACGTCGAGCAGCAGCGTCGATTTGCCGACGCCGGGATCGCCGCTGAGCAGCAGGGCTGATCCCGGCACCACCCCGCCGCCGCAGACACGGTCGAACTCCGTCACGCCGGTTATGATGCGCGGCGGCTCGGGTGTGTCGGACTGCAGCGTCTCGAACTGGAGGCCGCGGCCACGCGCGGCCGCGCCGGTCGCAGGCTTCATCGCGCCGGGTGGAGCCGAGCGGCTCTCCTCGACGATGGAGTTCCACTGGTTGCAGGCCCCGCACTGGCCCGACCATTTGCCATGGACGGCCCCGCAGGCCTGGCAGACATAGATTGCGCCGTCACGAGCCATGGGACCGGCTTACAGGAGTCGGACGCGGCGGGGCAGGGGGCGTTCGCGGGCCGGCGACCGATATTGACGTGGGGGGTAGCACGCACCGTCCCACCATCAAGACAGGCGCGCGCCCGTCGCCTCCGGCGTGGGGGCGCGCCTCGGACGCCCTCCGGCGGCCCGAAACAGTGTCTTCTCGCCCCGTATAATCTCGCCCTTCCCGACCCCGAATCCGCCCTTTCGACCCCGGTCGTGGACACTTTGCGGCGCCCCTCCGAGGCCTGCGACCGCATCTGACGTGGGCGTGTGCTCTATGGCGGAAGTCCCTCAGGGCCGGTCTTTGACACGCTGAATCCACCGCCGCCGCCGCTCCAGGTCCGGCCGCCCACCCGTCCGCCGACAGCGTTCGGGCGTCGCCTGAATCCCCCGCGCATTTTTCAGTGCCTTTTCGCCCCTCGCGCCCGGCGCGAGACCGGGAAGCAGGGACACACACGACTCTCCCGGAAAACTCTAACGTCCCTTGTTCCGGTTTCCGGGGAGCAGATTACATTTCGTCCTGGAGCCGGGAGAAGGGACGGGTGACCTCGTTGCCGAGTGCGCGGAGCGCGCTGATGATGACGAGGGCGATCAGGGCTGCGATCAGGCCGTACTCAATGGCGGTGGCCCCCGACTCGTCTTCAGCGAACCTTGTGATGAACCTGGTCATGGCGGCCTTCTTCCTTGAATGAGGGGGTAGACGAGCGACGCTGCGGGAGTCCTTGGTTCCACCTCGATCTCAGGGCCATCATGGTTCGGGCCCGTTAAGGTTACGTCAGAAACCTTGGTTATCGTCCCGGTGACGATCTCCGGGCGAAAAATGACGAGGGGTCGGATGCCCGCCGTGCAAGTGGTGACAGACACCACTGTCCTGCTTAAGGAACTTCGCGCACCGATCGGTTTTGCTTCCGGGCATAGCGAGCGCCTCAAATTCCCCGGATTCACCAGCCGCCCTTTGCGCAACCGACGGCGCGGTCCATATCTCGCTCCATGGCAATGCGAGGCGAGCGGGCGGGGCGGCACGGGGATTCCGTTGCAAAGGCGGCACAGGCGGGAACGCCGATGCCCGTAGCCGATGGACCGCCGGTCTGGCGGGCACTCGGTGATCTGATCCGGCTGGTCGGTCGATCAAACGCGCCCCAGCTGCGGCTGCGCCTGATCGCGGCTATCGGCATGACCCTAGGCGGCAAGGGGTTAGGCGTCCTGGGTCCGCTGGTCCTGGGTGCGGCGGTCAACCATCTTGCGGCAGGGCAGGGGACAGCGGTCGCTGTCGGCCTCGGCTTCGCCGGCTTCGCTCTGGGCTGGGCCCTTGTCCGGCTGCTGTCGGCGATCGCCCCGAACGCCTCGGATGTGGTGTTCGCGCCGGTGCGGGCAGCCGCCCAGCGTCGGGCGGCGACCGAGACGTTCGCCCATGCCCTCAGTCTTTCGCTGGACTTTCACCAGACCAAACGATCCGGGTCGCTTTCGCGGACCATGGATCGGGGCTCACGCGCGGTGGACTTCCTGCTGCGTATCCTGGCCTTCAACCTGATCCCGACCGGCGTCGAACTGGTACTGGCGGCGGGCGTTCTGGCCGGACGGTATGACTGGCGGTTCGGCGCGGTGGCGGTGGCGGTGGTCGTCGTCTACGCCGCCTCGACCTTCGCCCTGGCCAACTGGCGACTGGAGCACCGGCGCGAAATGAATGCCGCCGACACCGAGGCCGCAGGCGTCTCGGTGGATGCCCTGCTCAACTATGAGACGGTCAAATCCTTCGGGGCCGAGGCCCGGGCCGCCGGTGCCTATGACCGGGCCCTGGACGACTACACACGTGCTGCCCTGAAGGCCAACAGCTCGCTGGCCATGCTGAACGTCATGCAGGCGGTTGTCATGAATATCGGTCTTGCCGTGATGGCCGTGATGGCCGGGTTCGAGGCCGCAGCGGGCCGGATGGGTCCGGGCGACGTCATGGCCGCCGTGCTCATCATGATCTCCCTCTATGCCCCGTTGAATATTCTCGGCTTCGCCTACCGGGAAATCCGCCAGTCGTTCATCGACATGGAGGAGATGCTGAAGGTCACGCGTCAGACGCCCCAGGTCGCTGATGCGCCGGACGCCTTGCCCTTGCCCCATCCCGCGGACGCCCGCGGGGCGGCCCTGGCCTTTGAGGGGGTCGGTTTTCGTCATGACTCCCGTGCCAACGGCCTCCGGAATGTCAGCTTCCTGGCACCTCCGGGGACCACGACCGCGCTGGTCGGGCCGTCCGGGTCCGGCAAGTCGACCATTGTGAAGCTGGCCCTGCGATTGCTGGATCCCAAGGAAGGCCGGGTGTTGATCGATGGCCTGGACGCGCGGGCGGTGACCCAGAGGTCCCTCCGCGCCGCCGTCGCCCTCGTGCCGCAGGATGTGGCGCTGTTCAACGACAGCATTCGCGCCAATATCGGCTTCGCCCGCCCCGACGCTGACGAGGCCGCCATCTGGGCGGCTGCCGAGGCTGCGGAACTGGCCAATTTCATCCGGGAACTGCCTGAGGGATTGGAAACCCGCGTCGGGGAGCGTGGACTCAAGCTCTCTGGCGGCGAGCGCCAACGGGTTGGCATCGCCCGGGCCCTTCTGGCTGATCCCTGTATCCTCATCCTCGATGAGGCCACCAGCGCGCTCGACAGCCGGACGGAGGCGGCCATCCAGAAGACGCTGCGCAAGGCGCGGGCGGGCCGAACCACGCTGGTCGTGGCCCATCGCCTGTCAACGATCGCCGATGCAGACCAGATCCTCGTTCTCAAGGCGGGGCAGATCGTGGAACGCGGAGCCCATCACGAGTTGGTGGCGCATCAGGGGGGAGAATATGCGGCCCTGTGGCGCAAACAGACGCGCGGAGCCCGGACCGAGCGTCAACCGGGCTGAGCCAGCTTCCGCTTTACGACCTCACTGAGGCTGTCGAGGATGTGCGCGCGCTCCCGGGTGGCTTCCGCAGGCAGGGTCTGCAGGAGTCTTAGCGACCGGGCGTGGACGGTGACGATGCGCCAGTCGAATGGCTGTTCCGGATCGAGCGCTCCGATCAGATCGCAAAGGCCGGCGGCGGCGCGGCACAGGTCGAGAAGCTCGAACGGCCCCGCCGCATCAATCAGGCTCGTCGCCGCCCGATAGGCCTGCTCCCGCCCCTCCGACATGTCTCCCGGCCCTGTCGGCTCCCGGATAGCCTCAAGGGCGCTGATACTCGCTTCGATCACCTGAAGCGCCTGCTCGCGCATCGTCTCCAGATTGGCTCGCGCCCGGGCAATGGCGGTGTCCACGCTGATACCGCCCGGCGAGCTCATCCTGGTCGCAAGGTTCGACTTGCGAACAGCGTGTTTGATGGCACTCAAGCGGCCTCTCCCTTGGCCTGGCCGCCGGCTTTCGCGGCTTCCGATTCCCGTTTCAGGATCATGTCGGCGCGACGTTCCTCGCCCGGTGCCGAAGTGTTTCGAAACCGGCGCTCAGGCCCGACATAGCCTCCAGCCTCGAGGAACGGGCGACTGTCCCGGGCTACCCACATAATCCGCTCAAGCAGGGTGGTGGCGGAGAACGGCTTGGTGATGATGAAATTGGCACCGCAATCCCGGGCTTCTGCCAAGCGCGGCCGGCGCATATGGGCCGCCGTCATGATCACCGGAACAAAAGCATTGGGTTCGAGCCCCGAATGACGCAACCAGCGAACCAGTTCAAAGCCGTCGATTCCGGGCATTTCGCAGTCGACCAGAAGCAGATCGATGGTCTGCCCCTTGAGGATTTCCATGGCCTCGGTCGCGTTAAGGCAAGCGTGTCGGGTTCGGACGCCGAACCCCATGAGGGCCTGGCCGGTCAGCTCAAGGGCGAAGGCTGAGTCGTCGACGACCATGGTCACTGCGCCGCTCAGATTGATCAACGCGCTCTCGCGCTGTGCTCCGCCGATCGCGCTCACAGCGGGGGACGAGCCATTGAGGGGGAACGGCTGACGTACATACCAGCCCTTATGGCAGCTTCCGGTGGAAGAAAGATTAACAGGTGGACCCGTTCAAAAACGACCGAATCAGCCGGCCCGGCCGATGGCGTAGAAGCGGTCTGCCCGGGCCTTGCGCAGCTGGGTCGGGGTGAGGCCTGACAGGGCTGCCAGTTCCTCGGCAAGGGCATTGCCGACGGCGGCGACAGCGGCGGCGCGGTCCGCATGGGCCCCGCCGACGGGCTCGGAAATGATCCGGTCGACGATCTTCAGTTCCAGGAGATCCGGGGCGGTGATCTTCATGGCCATGGCGGCGTCGCGCGCCCGGGCCCCGTCCCGCCAGAGGATTCCGGCGGCCCCTTCGGGCGAGATGACCGAATAGATCGAATGCTCCAGCATCAGCACCCGGCCCGCGGCTGCAATGGCGATGGCCCCGCCGGAGCCACCCTCGCCGGTGATGGTGGCGATGGAGGGCACGCCCAGGGTCAGGCAGCGTTCGGTCGAGCGGGCGATGGCCTCGGCCTGGCCGCGCTCCTCGGCCCCCAGACCCGGATAGGCCCCCGCCGTGTCGACGAAGGTCAGGACCGGCAGGCCATACTGTTCGGCCAGGTCCATCAGCCGGACCGCCTTGCGGTAGCCCTCGGGCCGGGCCATGCCGAAATTGTGAACCACGCGGGTCTGGGTGTCGTGGCCTTTCTCATGGCCCATCAGCACCACGGGTGCGCCGCGGAAACGGGCCAGGCCGCCGAGTATGGCCTGGTCGTCGCCGAACTGGCGGTCGCCCTTCAGCTCGACGAAATCGGTGAACAGCCACGCGACATAGTCGACAAAATGCGGTCGCTGGGGGTGGCGGGCGACCTGGGTCTTCATCCAGGGATCGAGGTTGGCGTAGGTCTTCTTCCGGAGCTGCTCGGCCTTCTTGCGCAGTTGCTCCACCTCGGCGTCGAACGAGCCGGAGGTGGCCGAGAGCAGGTTCAGCTCCTCGATCTTCGCCTCCAGATCGGCGATCGGTTTTTCAAACTCGAGGTAGTGCACGGCCATAAGGCGTCCGGAACAGGCGCGCCGCATGGCGCATCGGAAGGCGGCGGAACCTAGTCAGGTCAACGCCCGGGAGCAAGCGCGGGTTCATTCACCAAGCGGCTCATCGCAACCACTGCAGTGCCGGGATGGCCAAGGACTGTAGCCGTAAAGGGTCGCGCCGTTGAAAGGAATCCTGCGCCAGGCCACCGAGAGGCCGCAGGTCGGGCAAACGAATGCGAAGCTGATCCAGAGGCTGACAAGTATCAGCGCGACGAAGCCGGGGAAGTACCAGCCCTTAAGGACAATCGCGAACGCTGGAACCAGCCCATAGGCGAGGATCGCCAGCCAGTTGAGGGTGAAGGCGGTCAGATATTTCGAACGGACGGACATCGCGCCTCATTCCTCCTTCGCCAGCGGATGTTTGTCACGCACCACCCGGGCCAGACGGTCGGTGGCCACGTGGGTGTAGATCTGGGTCGTGGCGATATCGGCGTGGCCCAGAAGGGTCTGGACCACGCGCAGGTCGGCCCCGCCCTCCAGCAGGTGGGTGGCGAAGGCGTGGCGCAGGACGTGGGGGCTGACCCGGGCCGGGTCGATCCCGGCGTCGACGGCGGCCTGATCCAGCAGCTGGGCGAAGCGGCGGGGGGTCAGATGGCCCCGGGCCGAGGCGGAGGGGAACAGCCACGGGCTGTCCGGGGTCTTTTCCGGCCGAGCGGCATCCCGGGCAACCAGCCAGGCCTTCACGGCCTCCCGGGCCGAGGCGTTGAGGGGGGCCAGCCGTTCCTTGCCGCCCTTGCCGCGTACAATCAGGAAGGCGGGGTCGCGCCTTACGGTCTCGACCCTGAGCCCCAGCAATTCCGACACCCGCAGGCCCGAGGCATAGGCGAGCTCCACCAGCGCCACCAGCCGCAGCCCGGCGGCTCCGTCATGGGTCGCAGCGGTGGCCAGCAGCCGTTCCACCTCGTCGCCGCTGAGCGTCCTTGGCAGGCTGCGCCCCTGTTTCGGGGCATCGAGCCGTCGCGAGGGGTCGTCGGCTCGCCAGCCCTCGCCGAGCGCGAACCGGTAGAACTGCCGCACCGCCGACCGCCGTCGCGCCTGGGTGGCCGGGGACAGGCCACGCCGTCCCAGGTCTGCATACCAGGCCTCGATCCCCGCCTCGTCGCCGCCCATCAGGCCACCGTCGATCCCGGCCTCCGCATCGGCCAGATCGCGGCCATAGGCCGACAGGGTATGGGGCGAGGCGTCGCGCTCCACCGCCATCATCTCGAGAAAGGCCTCGACCTGCGGCGTGCTCATGCGTGTCTGCACTTTGCGACGGCGGCGCTTGGTGTAGAGGGTGGTGGGGTCATGCCGTGCCTGCCGCCGCCCGTTCCGTCGACATCCAGCGGCCTCGCAAGAGGCCGGCCATGAGTCCTGACGAACCGATTCCCGTACATGAACGCACCATAGCGCTGGTCGGGCTGATGGGGGTGGGCAAATCGACGGTCGGCCGTCGGCTGGCCAAGCGGATGGGCCTGCCCTTCGCCGACGGCGACAGCGAGATCGAGGCGGCGGCGAAAATGACCGTTTCGGATATCTTCGCCCAGCTCGGCGAGGCCGGGTTCCGGGCCGGAGAAGCGCGGGTACTGAAACGTCTCCTGCAAGCCCCCCGCATGGTGCTGGCGACGGGCGGCGGGGCCGTATTGAATCCTGAGACAAGGAAAGAGCTGAAGGCGCGGGCGATCACCGTCTGGATGCGCGCCGACCTTGAAACCGTCGCCGCCAGGGTCCAGCGACGGGATACCCGGCCGCTGTTGCGCGGCCGGGATCCGCTGGAGGCGTTGACGGCCATGGCCGAGGTTCGCAATCCCTACTATGCGACCGCAGATTTGACGGTTGATGTCAGCAGCGGTGCCCATGCCGAGGCCGTGGAAAGCATCATGAGGGCCCTGGCAGCCTATGGGGCCGGGGTGGCGGCATGAGCGAGATTATCCGCGTCTCCGGCGGCGGTTTCCAACCCTATGACGTCGTCATCGGGCGCGGGCTGATCGCGCAACTGGGCACCCGGGTCGCTGGCCTGGCACAGGGGCGGACGGTCATCGTCACCGACGAGACGGTCGCTGCCCTGCACGGTCCGGCGGTGCTGGCGGGGCTTGAGGCGGCCGGAGTCCGGGCACGGCTGCTGACCGTGCCGCCCGGTGAGGCGTCGAAATCCTTCGCCCAACTGGAACATGTGATCGACCGGCTTCTGGCCTTCGGCCTCGATCGGCGCGACCTGATCGTGTCGCTCGGCGGCGGGGTGGTCGGCGATCTGGCCGGGCTGGCGGCGGCGCTCTACATGCGCGGGATCGATTTCGTTCAGGTGCCGACCACACTGCTGGCGCAGGTGGATTCCTCGGTCGGGGGCAAGACGGCGATCGATACCCCACGCGGCAAGAACCTGGTCGGTGCGTTTCACCAGCCGCGGCTGGTCGTCGCTGACATCGACCTGCTGGCTACCCTGCCGCGGCGTCAGCTGCGATCCGGCTGGGCCGAGGTGCTGAAACACGGCCTGATCTGCGATGCGGCCTTCGTCGACTGGCTGGCGGGTGAAGGTTCGGCCGGTGCCGGCGGTGATCCGGTCGCCCTGACCCGCGCGGTGGTGCGGTCGGTCGAGATCAAGAGCACCATCGTCGGCGAGGACGAGAAGGAGGCCGGGCGACGGGCCCTGTTGAACCTCGGCCATACCTTCGGCCATGCCATTGAGGCCGAGCTGGGATTTGACGAGTCCCGGATCACGCATGGTGAGGCCGTCGCCCTCGGCTGCGTTATGGCCTTCCGCTTTTCTGCCACCGCCGGATTTTGCGACGGACGCGTCGCGGACCGGGTCAAACAGGTTATCGCCGCCGCCGGCCTGCCCGTGCGGCTGGCGGACGCGGGGAGCTTCACTGTTGAGGCGCTGCTCGACCGCATGGCCGGCGACAAGAAGGCCGAGGGCGGCCGGCTGACCCTGATCCTCGCCCGGGCGATCGGCGATGCCTTCGTTGAACGCAATGTCGACCGGGCTGCCCTCGGGGCGTTTCTGAAGACCGAAGGCGCGGCATGAGCCGGTCCGCCATGCGACTGGACGCCGTGCCGCTCGAGAACCGTTTCGTGCGACTGGAGCCCCTTGCACCGACGCTGGAAGACGAGGTGCGCGCCGCCCTCGATTGTGATCCGGCCTCCTGGGACATCATGGTCGCCGCCGCCTATGGGCCGTATTTTGACGACTGGTGGCACGCGGCGCTCAGGGCAATGGCACAGGGGACGCGGATCGCCTGGGCTGTCCGTCGGATGGACGATGGTGCGGTTGTAGGGACAACCAGCCTCTATGAGATCAGGCCCGACTATCGCCGCTGCGAGGTCGGCTCAACCTTCTATCGACCGGAGGCGAGGGGCGGGCCGGTCAATCCGTCGTGCAAACGGCTGTTGCTGGGTCACGCCTTTGACGGCGGTGCCGTGCGGGTCGAAATTCTCACCGACGCAATCAACCCCGGGAGCCAGGCCGCCATCCGCAAGCTGGGGGCGCGGGACGAAGGCGTGCTGCGCAAGCACAAGATCACCTTCAAGGGCCGGAACCGCGACACGGCCCAGTTCGCCATCCTCGACGATGACTGGCCCGGGGTCCGGGACCGGCTGGATGCACGACTGGCCGCGTTCGGCTGATCGACGCGCCGTCTGCGCTAACCGGCCTCGGGCGTCGCTGTTCCCTTGCGCCGTGCGCGGAAGAATGTGCGCAGCAGGTCTCCGCCCTCAGCGGCCAGGACCCCGCCTTCGAACACAGGCTTCCAGTGGCAGGTCGGCTGTTCGAAAAACCGCGGACCATGCGCCACCGCCCCGCCCTTGGGATCGTCGGCCCCCCAGACCACGCGGCCGATGCGGGCGTGGCTGATAGCCCCGGCGCACATCGCGCAGGGCTCAAGCGATACATAGAGGGTCAGGCCGGTGAGGCGGTAGTTTCCAAGTTTCGAAGCCGCAGCGCGCAAGGCGACAATCTCGGCATGGGCGGTCGGGTCATGGCCTCCGATGGGGCCATTGCGACCCTCGGCGACGACCTCGCCGGTCGATTCATCGACGATCACACAGCCCACGGGAGTCTCTCCCGCGTCCGCCGCCGCTTGCGCACATGCCAAGGCCATGTGCATGAACCGCTCATCATGGCCAGCCATCCCCGAGACAACGACAAGAAGCCGCGCCCGCGTCAAGACGACAGCCGCGACGGTCCCCGCAAACCCTACGTCAAGCGCGTTGAGAGCAGCGACGATCGTGGCCCGCCCAAGGGCGGAAAATCTTTCGGCAAGCCTGGCGGCAAGCCCTTCGTCAAGGACGGCAAGCACGCCCCGAAGGCCGATGACGGTCCGAAGCGCAGCGAACGGATCGCCAAGGCCATGGCCCGGGCCGGCATCGCCTCGCGCCGCGAGGTCGAGCGGCTGATCGGCCTGGGCAAGGTCGCCGTGAACGGCAAGATCCTCGATACTCCCGCGACCCTCGTTACCCGCGACGATGTCATCACGGTCGACGGCAAGGCGATCGGCTCGGCCGAGGCGACCCGCGTCTGGCGCTATCACAAGCCAGCCGGCCTGGTGACCTCGCACAATGATCCGGGCGGACGGCCGACCGTGTTCGACGCCCTGCCCAGCGGCCTGCCGCGCGTGATCTCGGTCGGTCGACTCGACCTGAACACCGAGGGCCTGCTGCTGCTGACCAATGACGGGGAACTCAGCCGCGCGCTGGAACTGCCATCGACCGAACTGGTTCGCCAGTACCGGGCCCGGGCCCGGGGTCGGGTCAGCCAGCTGCAGCTTGATTCGCTCAAGGACGGCGTCACCGTCGACGGCATCCGCTACGGCCCGATCGAGGCCACGCTGGACAAGGCCAAGGAGACCGAGGGCAATGCCCCCGCCAATCTCTGGATCAGCGTCTCCATCACCGAGGGCAAGAACCGCGAGGTCCGCAAGGTCCTGGAGCATCTGGGCCTGACCGTGAACCGGCTGATCCGCCTCGCCTACGGTCCGTTCCAGCTCGGGACCCTGCCGGTCGGCTCGGTCGAGGAAGTCGGCCCGCGCGTGATCCGGGAGATGCTGGCCGACCATATCCGGCCAGAGAACCTGCCGACGGGCAACACCGTCTCGACGCCTGCGCCCATTCCGGGGCGCCGCACTTCGGCTCCGATCAGGAAGGGGACCTCGGGCTCGGCCATCTCCGATCCGTCGCGCAAGCCCAGCCGGGTCCGCGCCGCCGGGGCCGCTGCCGATGCTGCCGCCGACCGGGCAGCCCGCCCGCAGAAAAAGCCGGGCTGGGCGAAGGCGACGCCGAAATTCGAGCATCCGAAAAAGAATTTCACCCCACGCGCCCGGCCCGAAGGTACGGAGGCTGCGGGCGAACGCCCCAAACGCGTGTTCAAGCCCCGCGAGGACCAGTTCATCGACCGCCCCCGCGGCGACGCCCGCACCGGCGCCCGGCCGGCGGCCCGGTCTGACGACCGGCCCAGCGACAAACGGCCATTTGATCGCAAGCCGGGCGCAAAGCCGCCCTTCTCCGCCAAGGCCGGTGACCGGCCCGGTGGTTCTCGGCCCGGCGGCTTCTCCAAACCCGGCAGCCCCCGTCCCGGGGCCGGTCCGGCCGGCGGGCGCGGCAGCCCGCGCGGTCCCCGCTCCAAGGGTTGATCCGTGCGGATCGTCGCTGGAAGCCTGAAGGGCCGGACCATTACTACGCCGGAAGGGCAGGGCACGCGCCCGACCTCGGACCGGGCGCGGCAGGCGGTGTTCAATGTGCTGGAACACGCCGCCTGGGCCGAGCCGCTCGAGGGTATGCGGGTGATGGACCTGTACGCCGGCTCCGGCGCCCTCGGGTTCGAGGCCATCAGTCGCGGCGCGGCCTTCGCCCTGTTTGTCGAGACCGATGAAGAGGCGCGCGGAGCCATCCGCGAGAATGCCGATGCTTTCCATGTCATGGGCCGGACCCGGGTGCATCGGCGCAGCGCCATCGACCTGGGGCCCCGACCGCGCTCCGACGGCGAGGCTTTCGACCTGGCCTTTCTCGATCCGCCTTACCGCAAGGGGTTGGGCGAGCTGACGCTGCAACGGCTGCTGGAAGGCCAATGGCTGCAGCCCGGCGCGATCGTGGTGTTCGAGCGCGGCTCTGACGAACCGGAGATCGACACGCCCGGCTATGAGCGGCTGGATGCGCGGGACTATGGGGCCGCAAGGGTCCTGTTCCTCAGGGCAGGGTCAGCGGAGGGGTAAGGTCCGGGTGGCGGGTCCGGTGGGCGCCAGGACACACCCCGGGGCGAAAAACTCCGGTTTCACAAGTTGACGATTGTTGGCGGCCCGACCGGGCGGCAGCATCACGATTGGCAACGGGTTGGGGGCGCGGAATGTCGACGAGGCGTATGGGTCCGGGTCCGGCGCTGATGATCGCGCTGTCGACCGTTGTGATCATCCAGTCTGCGGCCCTCGCATGGATGATCCTGAGAGCTCCGGACCGGGAGACGATCATGGCGAATCTGCGCTCGCGCCCGGTAGAGACGGTCGTCGATATGTGCCTGCCGGCAGAGGCCTAGCGCCGCCCGAACAGTTTCTCGAGGTCGGACAGCTTCAGTTCCACATAGGTCGGGCGGCCGTGGTTGCACTGGCCCGAGTGGGGGGTGGCCTCCATCTCCCGCAGCAGGGCGTTCATCTCGGGGGCCGAGAGGACGCGTCCGGCGCGGACCGAGCCATGGCAGGCCATGGTGCCGCACACCTCGCCGAGCCGTTCGGACAGGGCCAGGGCCGCGCCGTGTTCGGCGAGATCGTCGGCGATGTCGCGGATCAGGCCCTGCACATCGGTGTCGCCCAGCAGGGCGGGCGTCTCGCGGACCAGCACCGCGCCGGCGCCGAACGCCTCGACGATCAGCCCCAGTTCCGCCAGCTCGTCGGCGCGGGCCGAGACGCGCTCGGCCTCGGCGGGATCCAGTTCGACCACCTCCGGGGTCAGCAGGGCCTGACGGGTGACCGCGCCGCGCGCCATCTGGACCTTCATCCGCTCATAGACGAGGCGTTCATGGGCGGCATGCTGGTCGACGACGACGAGGCCGTCGCGGGTCTGGGCGACGATATAGGTGCCGTGCAGCTGGGCGCGGGCGGCCCCGAGGGGGAAGTCGACGGGGTCGTGGGTTTGGGGTGTGGGGTATGGGGTGTGGGGTGTGGGGGTGAAGCCCGGCTCGACGCGGGCGGATCGCTCGTTGAGGCCGGGAATGAGTTGGGCGGTCCGGGTCGCAGGCGCGGCCCAGCCCTGCCAGCCGCTGTAGCCGGGAGCGGAACGGTTGTCCCCCACATCCCATACCCCAGCCCCCACACCCTCATGCGTGCGGAACCCCGCCAGCGCATCCGCCGCCACCGTGGTCGAGGCGCGGTGGCCGGCGGCGGCGAGGGCGTGCCGCAGTGCCCCCACGATCAGGCCGCGCACCAGCGCCGGGTCGCGGAACCGCACCTCGGCCTTGGCCGGGTGGACGTTCACATCGACGTAGAGCGGGTCGATCTCCAGGAACAGCACCGCGGCCGGGTGACGGTCGCGGGCGAGGAAGTCGGCATAGGCCCCGCGCAGCGCCCCTTGCAGCAGCCTGTCCTTCACCGGACGGCCGTTGACGAACAGATACTGGTGGCCGGCATTGCCGCGCGAATAGGTCGGCAGACCCGCGTAGCCGGTGAGGCGGACATTGTCCCGTGCCTGGTCGATCAGCAGGGCATTGGCCTCGAAATCCCGGCCCAGCAGGGCGGCCAGCCGCTTCAGACGTCCTGCGTCGCCGGGGTGTTCGGCCGGCAGGCGGAGGGTGGTCTTGCCGTCCAGGTCGAGGGTGAAGGCGACGCCCTCATGGGCCATGGCCTGACGCTTGATCTCTTCCGAGATCGCCATGGCCTCGGACCGCTCGGACTTCATGAATTTCAGCCGGGCCGGGGTGGCATAGAACAGGTCGCGGACCTCGACCCGGGCCCCGTGCGGACCGGGGAAGCCGGCCGGTGCGACGGGCCGCTGGTCGCCGCCCTCGACGGTGATCTGGTGGGCGTCGCCGCCCTCGTGGGGTCGGCTGGTGATGGTCAGCCGCGCCACCGAGCCGATCGAGGGCAGGGCCTCGCCGCGGAAGCCGAGGGTGGAAATGCGCAGCAGGTCCACATCGCCGGCGTCGTCGGCCTCCAGCTTGGAGGTGGCGTGCCGCTCGACCGCCAGGGCCAGCTGGTCCGCCGCCATACCGTGCCCGTCGTCGGCGATCAGGATGCGCGTCAGCCCGCCGCCGTCCGCCTGGACCTCGATTCTGGTCGCGCCTGCGTCCAGCGCATTCTCGACCAGCTCCTTGATGGCGCTGGCCGGGCGTTCGACCACCTCGCCGGCGGCGATGCGGTTGACGGTTTCAGGGGGGAGGCGGCGGATGGGCATGGATTCGCAAGTATGGCGCGATCCGGCCCCGGCAAGAAGGCGATGGTGTGCGGGTTCGAACGGGAAAGACCCGCGCTGGCCGCCCGACCTATTTGATCGGGGTGATGGTCATGGTCAGGAGGTCGCCCGATTCGTCGCCCACACGGACTGCGGCCTTGTCGCCGCGCAGGAAGGTGAGGCGAGGAGACGCCATGGGCTGCTCGCCCCGTGACAGATTGGCCTCGAGCTGCATCTGGGTATCGTCGCCGTCGCCCTGCACGGCGAACAGATTGGCCTCGAAATCATAGGTGACGCCGCCCACGCTGGCGGAGGCGCTGGCGACCATGCCCTCAAGGATCTGGGTACTTGTCGAGACGACCTCAACACCATTCTGGATCACCGACAAATCCAGCTGATAGCGCTGGGATGCCGGGTCTTGGGCTATGGCGGGGGTGGCGGCCAGCAGGGTGGCTGCGATGAGTATGGCGCGGATCATTGGCGGCTCCTTGAGCGGGATCAGGGTCCAGAGAGTCCTGCTAAGGCAAGGTTAACGTCCGCAACGCCCTCAGCTCACTTCCGCCAGGGCTTCCTCAGCCGCGACCCAAGCCTGTTCCGCCGCATCGAGGTCAGACTGCGTCTTCGCCCGCGCGCGGGTCAGGCCTTCCAGCGCCTTGGGGTTGCTGACCGAGGCATTGGCCATGTCGTCGTCGATGCGGGCGATCTCGGCGGTCAGCTGGGCCATCCGCTCCTCCGCCTTCTTGACCGCATGACGCAGGGTCGAGGGGGAAGGACCTGATTTTTTCTCGTTCTTCTTGCCCTTGTTGTTCTGAGCGGGCGCGGCGGTGCTCGCGGCCGCCTCTTCCCTGATCTGGCTCGGCTTGACCACCGCCGCCTTGGCGCGGTCGAGGACGAACTTCGCGTAGTCGTCCATGTCGCCCTCGAAGGGCTTCACCGTGCCGTCGGCGGCCAGCCAAAGGCGGTCGGCGACCATTTCCATCAGTGATCGGTCGTGGGTGATCAGGATCACGGCGCCGGAATAGTCATTCAGGGCATCCAGCAGGGCCCGGCGGCTGTCGATGTCGAGGTGGTTGGTCGGTTCGTCGAGGATCAGGATGTGCGGGGCATCCATGGCCACCTGATTGAGCAGCAGACGGGCGCGCTCGCCGCCGGACAGGCTGGCGACCGTGGTCTCCTGCTTCTCATAGCCCAGACCCCATTGCGCCAGTTTCGAGCGTCGGCTGCTCTCCGAGGCCTCGGGCATGGCGCGGCGGATGATCTCCAGCGGGGTGTCGGTCGGATCCATGGCCTCGATCTGGTGCTGGTGGAACCAGCCGACGCGCATCTTTCGATCGCGATGCAGCTCACCCTCTGAGACGTTCAGCGCCCCCGCGATCATCTTGGCGAAGGTCGACTTGCCCGCGCCGTTGACGCCCAGCAGGCCGATGCGGTCGTCCAGGTCCATGCGCAGGTTCAGATTGCGCAGGATCGGCCTGCCGGTCTCATAACCGACATTGGCGCGCTCCAGCCGGATAAGCGGCGGGGCCAGGGGGCGGGGCGGGGAGGGCAGGATGAAGGGGGCGACCCTTTCCTCGATGGTCGTGGCCACGGGCTGCATCTTGGCCAACCGCTTCATGCGTGACTGGGCCTGGGCGGCCTTGGAGGCCTTGGCCTTGAAGCGGTCAACGAAGGCCTGGAGGTGGGCGCGCTCGGCGTCCTGCTTGGCCTTGGCCGACAGCTGCAGCCGGGCCTTTTCGGCGCGGGCCTTTTCGAACTGGTCGTAGTTGCCCGTGTAGAGGGTCAGATTGCGGTTCGCGAGGTGCAGGATGTGGGTGCAGACCTCGTTCAGCATCTCGCGGTCGTGGGAGATGATCAGGGCGGTGTGCGGGTATTTCTTGAGGCGGGCTTCGAGCCAGAGCGCACCTTCCAGGTCGAGATAGTTGGTCGGCTCGTCGAGCAGCAGCATGTCCGGCTCGGCGAACAGGGCGGCGGCCAGGGCCACCCGCATCCGCCAACCGCCGGAGAATTCCGACATCGGCCGCGACTGGTTCTCGTGGTCGAAGCCGAGGCCTACGAGGATTTCGGCGGCGCGGGCGGGAGCGGCGTCGGCGTCAATCTCGATCAGCCGGGTCCAGATCTCGCCCATCTCCTCGGGCTCGGCCGTCTCGAGCCGGCCCAGCAGGCTGTGGCGCTCCTCATCGGCCTCGAGGATGGTCTCCAGCACGCTGACGGGGGTGGCCGGGTGTTCCTGGTCGACGGAGCCGATGCGGGCGGTCCGGGGCAGGCTGATCTCGTCACCGCCGGCGGCCAGCTCACCGAGGATCAGCTTGAACAGGGTCGACTTGCCGATGCCGTTGCGGCCCACCAGACCGACCTTGGCACCGGGCGGCAGGGAGACGGAGGCGTCCTCGAGGAATTTGCGGCCCCAGGCGTTGAAGGTCAGGTCGGTGATCTGGAGCATGGTCGGTCGTAATCTCGGGCGGCCCCTGGGGCATCGCGCTGCCTGGAGACGCGCGAAAGAGGCAAAATTGTGTGGCGGTTGGAAACCGGGGAGGGCGCCGCTATAAGCCCGCCACCTTCAATCTCCCAACAAGAAGTCACTCCCATGACCGAACGCACCTTCTCGATCATCAAGCCCGACGCCACGCGCCGCAACCTGACCGGGGCGATCAACGCCGTGATCGAGGGTGCAGGGCTGCGCATCGTGGCCCAGCGCCGCGTGCATCTGACCGAAGCCCAGGCGAAGAAATTCTACGAAGTCCACGCCGAACGCCCGTTCTACGGCGAGCTGGTCGGCCAGATGACCGCTGAGCCGGTCGTGGTTCAGGTGCTGGAAGGCCCGAACGCCGTCGCCGCCTATCGCGAAGTCATGGGCGCCACCAATCCCAAGGACGCCGCTGACGGCACCATCCGCAAGCTGTTCGCCCTGTCGATCGGCGAGAACTCGGTCCACGGTTCGGACAGCCTCGAGAACGCCGGCATCGAGATCGCCCAGTTCTTCACCGACGACCAGATCGTCGGCTGATCCGGGCGAAAGCCCTGGACTTGCTGCGGCCGGATCGGAAGCGATCCGGCCGTAGTCGTATCTGAACCCCGCCATGCGGAGGCCGTGCCCATGAAGGACTACCGGCATCGCGATGTGGCCCTCGCCGCCGGCCTGTCGGCGCTGGCCGGCTATGTGGATGCCGTGGGTTTCCTGACCCTTGGCGGGTTCTTTGTCTCTTTCATGAGCGGCAACTCCACGCGGCTCGGCGTCGGCCTCGCCATGGGGGAATGGGACCAGGCGGCGACCGCCTTCGGGCTGATCGCGCTTTTCGTGGTCGGGGTGGTGTTCGGCGCGACCGTGGCGCGGCGCTTCGGCGAGGAACGGCGCTCGGCCGTGCTGGCCGCCGAGGCCGTCCTGTTGCTCATCGGCGCCGGGCTGTGCACGGCGGGCTGGCGCGAGGCCGGGATGGTAGCCGTCGTTCTGGCCATGGGCGCTGAGAATGCCGTGTTCCAGCGCCAGGGCGATGTCGGGGTCGGTCTGACCTATATGACCGGGACACTGGTCCGGATGGGACAGAGGATCGCCACCGCCCTGCACGGCGGGGCGCGTTGGGACTGGGTGCCTTTCCTGTTGCTCTGGACCGGACTGGCGGCCGGAGGGGCCATCGGTGCGGTCAGCTTCCTGACGTTCGACGTGCTGGCGCTGTGGCCGGCCTTCACCCTGGTAGCGTTGCTGACGGTGGCCGTGCGCGGGGCGGAGGTCCGGGCCGTTGGGCGCTGAGGTCAGGGTCGCCGGCAGAACCCTGCCAGGACTCGTGGGTAGAGGTCATGCTCGGCCGCCAGCACGCGCCGGGCAAGGGAGGCCGGCGTGTCGTCCGGCTGGATGGGCACGGGGGCCTGACCCAGAACCGGGCCCTCGTCGACACCATCGGTCACGAGATGTACCGTGCAGCCGGCTTCGGCGTCGCCGGCCGCGATGGCGCGCGCATGGGTATCCAGCCCCGGATATTTCGGCAGCAGACTTGGGTGGATGTTCAGCATTCGCCCTGTCCATCGCCCGACAAGGAAGGGGGTCAGCAGGCGCATATAGCCGGCCAGGGCCACAACCTCGACGCCATGAGCATCCAGTGCCGTCTGGATCGCCTGCTCATGGGCCGGCCGGTCCTTGCCGAAGGGGGCGTGGTCTATGACGGCTGTGGCGACGCCCTTGCTTTCGGCAACGGCCAGACCGCCGGCCTCAGGCCTGTTGGACAGCACCAGAACCACCTCGAACGGTGCCCCGGGCTGAGCGGCGGCGTCGATCAGGGCGGCCATGTTGGAGCCGGCCCCGGAGATCAGGACGGCCACGCGGGTGCGGCCCGTGGACGTGTCGGGCACAGGTGACCTCACAGACAAGGGAAGACCACGACCTTGCCGGGCGGGCCTCTGCCGGTCAACGGCCCGGCGCTTGCGCATCGCGACGGCCTCGGAAACAGTGCGGTGTTCGTTCCGGAGTTTCGTCCATGCTTGCTCTCGTCCTGGCCGCCACCATGTTCACGGTGGCGGCTCCGCCTACCGACATGACCCGCAGCATCCTGACGGACGTCTGCCTGCCCTATGTGACCGGCGAGACCAGCGACACCGTCGCGCTGGAGTTTCTCGGCTTTATCGAGACGCCCGCGCCGGAGGCCGATACCCGCACCTTCCAGAGCGAGGATGAAGCCTATCTGTTGCGGCTGACGACCGAAGGCAGCCTCGCCGACGGTAATCTCAACCGGGTCTGCGTGATCCAGGCGCGTCGCGGCGGCTTTGACGGGGCGAGGGCGTCGATCCTGCCTGTGATGCGTGACCGGGACTTCGCTCCGGAGGCAGGACTGCCGGCCAACCGTCCCATCTGGACGAAGGCCGGGGTCACGGTCTCGCTGAGGCAGAACCCCGGGGCCGCGGCCCTCGTCCGGGTGACCTTCAGCAGTCTCGACGCCGAAGGCTATTAGGCGGCTTCCAGCTGGCCGCAGACGAAGGCGACCTCGCCCGCTTCCAGCAGAGCGGCGAGCACCGGCTCGGCATTCTCCGGTGCCACGATCAGGATGAAGCCGATGCCGCAGTTGAAGGTGCGGCGCAGCTCGTGATCCGAGATACCGCCGACCTCGCCCAGCCACTGGAAGACGTGCGGCACAGGCCAGGCGTTCCAGTCGAACGCGGCCTGAAGGCCTTCGGCGATACAGCGCGGCGGGTTCTCGATCAGGCCGCCGCCGGTGATGTGGGCCGCGCCCTTGACCAGACCGGCCTTCATCAGCGGCAGGACCGGCTTCACATAGATGCGGGTCGGCTCCATCAGGGCCTGCGCCAGCGTCCGGTCACGGGCGAAGGGCGCATCATCGCCCCACGACAGGCCGGACTTCCCGACCACCTTGCGGATCAGGGAATAGCCGTTCGAGTGCGGACCCGAGGAGGCGAGGCCGATGATGATGTCGCCCGCGGCCTGACGGTCCAGATACGGCAGGGCATGGCCGCGCTCGACGGCGCCCAGCGAAAAGCCCGCCAGATCGTAGTCGCCGCCGGCATACATGCCGGGCATTTCGGCCGTTTCGCCGCCGACGAGGGCGCAGCCGGCCTGACGGCAGCCCTCGGCGATTCCGGCCACGACGCGCCGGGCGGCGTCGATCTCGAGCTTGCCGGTGGCATAATAGTCGAGGAACAGCAGCGGTTCGGCGCCCTGGGCCAGAAGATCGTTGACGCACATGGCGACCAGATCGACCCCGACGCCGTCATGCCGGCCGGTCTCGATGGCGATTTTCAGCTTGGTGCCGACGCCGTCCGTGGTGGCGACGATCAGCGGGTCCTCGAATCCGGCCGCCTTGAGATCGAACAGGGCCCCGAATCCCCCGAGCGAGGCCTCCGCACCGGGACGGCGGGTCGATTTCGCCAGCGGCTTGATGGCGTCCACCAGCATCTCGCCGGCGTCGATATCCACCCCGGCATCGGCATAGGTGAGGCCGTTGCGCAGGCTGTCGGAGGTGTCGCTCATCGGTAACGGGCCTGAATCAGTGGGCGGAATTGTGCGGCGGGTCTTGCCACAACCACGTCGCGCGGGGCTATAGCATCCGAATGACGCCTATCACCACCACCGAGGCGCTTCGCGCATTCTGTCAGCGCCTGGCCGACCAGCCCTTCATCACCGTCGACACCGAGTTCATGCGGGAGACGACCTATTGGCCGCGGCTGTGCCTGATACAGGCCGCGTCGGCCACGGATGCAGCCATCATCGACCCGATGGCGGAGGGGCTGGATCTGGAGCCCTTCCTCGACCTGCTGCGCGATCCGAAGATCATCAAGGTCTTCCACGCCGCGCGTCAGGACACGGAGATCTTCGTCAAGCTCGGTGCCATGCCCAGGCCGATGTTCGACACCCAGGTGGCGGCCATGGCCGCCGGCTTCGGCGATCAGGTCTCGTATGAGGCCCTGGTGCGTCAGATGCTGAAGCAGGAAGTCGACAAGGGCAGCCGGTTCACCGACTGGGCCCGTCGTCCGCTGTCGGAGGCCCAGCTGGTCTATGCGCTCGGCGACGTCACCCATCTGGCCGCCCTCTATCCCAAGCTGCGCGACCGTCTTCAGAAGGAGGGCCGTCTGGACTGGGTCATGTCCGAGATGGAGAGCCTGACCGATCCGGACCTCTATGACACCGATCCGGAAAAGGCCTGGAAGCGGCTCAAGCCGAAGAAGTTCAGCGCCAGATATCTTTCAGCCTTCGTCGCAACGGCGGTCTGGCGCGAGCGCACCGCCCAGGAACGCGACCAGCCGCGCGGCCGAATCCTCAAGGACGAGGCGATCGACGAGATCGCGGCCCAGGGGCCGACCGATCCCGACGCCTTCAACCGCCTGCGTTCCGTGCCCAAGGGGTTCGGTGCCTCGCGACTGGGGCTGGAGCTGTCGGCCGAGCTGAAGCGGGTGCTGGCCGACCCCGAGGCCTTTGCACCCAAGCTGGACCGCCCGGCCCACAACCAGCCGGCTCCGCCGTCCGTGGTCGAATTGCTCAAGGTTCTGCTCAAGGCCAAGAGCGACAACGCCGGGGTCGCGACCAAACTGCTGGCCAATGTCGCCGACCTCGAGAAGATCGCCCTCGACGACGAGGCCGACGTCGACGCCCTCAAGGGCTGGCGCCGCCAGCTGTTCGGCGAGGACGCGCTGAAGCTCAAACGCGGCGAGATCGCCCTGGTGCTGAACGGCGCCCGGGTCGAGGTCGTGGAGATCGAGTAGGGAACAGGGCTTGGGGCTTAGGGCTTGGGGCTTGGGTCCCGTCGGGCGCTCGCCAAGTCCTGAGCCCTAAGCCCTAAGCCCTAAGCCCTACGACCTTCCGTCAGCCCACCGTCGCCTTGACGATCTTGCCCGGCGAACGCGGCGGCTCGCCCTTGGGCAGGGCGTCGACGTGGTCCATGCCTTCGATGACCTCGCCCCAGACGGTGTATTGGCCGTCGAGGAAGGAGGCGTCGTCCAGGCAGATGAAGAACTGGCTGTTGGCGCTGTTGGGGTCCGAGGTGCGGGCCATGGAGCAGACGCCGCGGGCGTGTCGCTCTTTCGAGAACTCGGCCTTCAGGTTCGGCTTCTTCGAGCCCGAGGTGCCGGTACCGGTCGGATCGCCGCCCTGGGCCATGAAGCCGGCGATGACGCGGTGGAAGACCACACCGTCATAGAAGCCTTCGCTCGCCAGTTCGGTGATGCGGGCGACATGGCCGGGGGCCAGGTCGGGACGGAGTTTGATCACGACATCGCCGGTGTCGAGGGTAAAGGTCAGGGTTTGATCGGCCATCGGCGCGCTCCTTTTTGAATTGTCGCGGGTCCATAGCCCGCAAACCCGCTGACGGCTATGTGGATGCGATGACTGACGAAGAAAAGCCCGCAGAGCGCAGACGGATGGTGCGCCCGCCCTCGGGCGGCACCGCAGCCGGCCGCGGCATGGGCACCAAGATGAAGACGGCGGACACCAAGTCGATGTCCAGCCAGCAATGGATCAAGCGCCAGCTGTCCGACAAATGGTCGGAGCGCGCCCGGGCCGAGGGCTGGCGCAGCCGTGCCGCCTTCAAACTGCTGGAGATCGACGACCGGTTTCACCTGATCCGGCAGGGCAGCCGGGTCATCGACCTGGGCGCCGCGCCGGGCGGCTGGGCCCAGGTGGCGGTCAAGCGGGGGGCAATCTCGGTGGTCGGCGTCGACCTGCTGCCGGTCGAGCCGGTGCCGGGTGCCATCATGATCCAGGCCGACTTCACCCATCCGGGGGTCGATCAGCAGATGATGGAGTTGCTGGGTGGCGCGCCGGATCTGGTCCTGTCCGACATGGCCCACAACACGGTCGGCCACCGCCAGACCGATCACCTGAAGATCATCGCCCTGATCGAGATCGCCGCCGACTTCGCCATCCGCACGCTGAAGCCCGGCGGCCATTTCGTGTCGAAGAATTTCCAGGGCGGCGACGCCGGCGGGGTGCTGGCCCGGCTGCGCGCCGAGTTCGAGACGGTGAAGTACGTCAAGCCGGAGTCGAGCCGAAAGGACAGCGCCGAGGTGTTTCTCGTGGCGATGAACCGGCGCTAGGCCGAGGCCATCCCTGCCGCCCGCGCGGCCTTGCGGGCCTCGATCCGCGTCCAGATACGGTCGTGCAGGGTGAAGAACACCGTCTGCACCAGCGGCTCGATGAGGCCGATGGCCAGCGACACGCGCCAGTCGCGGGTCAGGGCGAAGGCGACGGTCACGGCGACGACGAAATGCATCAGGCCATAGGTGACGGACTTGGCCGCGACCTGTTTCAGTGAGCGGGGCAGGGCGTGGCTATGGCCGGCGTGACCGTGGGCACGGGTCTGTTCCTCGGGGGCCATGATCTGCAGGCGGGCGGTGAAGGCCTCGGACGCCTCTTC